>ERZ1292642.654-Hain-H14-01um-R1-654-length-18789-cov-4_pt1 | contig 18789 bp, 28 predicted proteins | sample MGYA00564403_ERZ1292642 | MGnify/ENA primary metagenome ERZ1292642 (study PRJEB36523, sample SAMEA6512643) | groundwater metagenome | collected 2019-01-09 | study: AquaDiva: Metagenomics assemblies of 32 groundwater samples | reverse complement strand
ATCGCATCCATGGATTCCTCACGCGCTTCGGACTCGGCAAGCCGCTGGGCGTGGGCGTGATGTTGAGATAGCCGCCCGACACATGGAACGCATAGCGAACACCGAGCACGGTCATACCGCGCGTCAGCTCCGCCCAGCCGATGGCGCCCAGCGGCCCGAGCAATGGTTGTTCCTCGGAGGTGTTCCAGAATGTCAGGTTGGCGAAGCGCTGGTAATCCGCCGGCAGGCTGTAGGCGGAGGTCGAGGCGACGGTGGCGAAGCTATGGGCGGTTTTCAGGGTCTGCCAGTTCACTTCGCGCACGAGTTCGCGGCCGATTTGCGCGGCGACGCTTTTCAGCAAGACCGCGGTGGGGTCGGTATTGCCGACGATTGTTCCGGGCACCTCAAAGCCATCCACGCCTTCCAGCGCGTCGGTGCAGAGCTGGAGCAGCGTGGCGGCCATTAGAGCACGGCCCTTACATCGGGATGGTCGAGGTTGATCAAGGCATCCATGTTGGCCGCCCCCGTCCAAGTTGCCGCCGCGATCAGCTCTTCATATGCGTCCCTGCCCATTTGCGCCGCTTCCAGCCCATTGACGATGGCTGGCAAATTGTAGCCTTTGGCCTCGGGTAGAACGCCTCCGGCACGCTTGCTCGTTTGGGCGGAAAGGATCGCGCGCGACAAGCGCCGCGTGCTGTCATTATCGATATAACGGATGAGCGGTTGGCCCGGATGCGCCGTCATCCAAGCCTTCTCCTCAGCGCTGAGGGGTGGCGGCTCGCTGGGGCGATCGATGATGTCGATGATCGGCATGCGCGTTAGACCGCCGGGGCTTGCGGGCGATCGAGAGGCGGACGGCCGGGACCACGCTTTTGCGGTCTGGCATCGTCACTGACCATTTCGCGGGCGCGCTGCACATAATCAAGCACATAGTTTGCCCGCGCCGCCATGTTGTTGCCGTGTAACTTGGTCAGCAGGGTGGCGATGCGCTCTTCGCTGAATTCGGCGAAGTCCCGCACCGTGCGCGCGCCCATGGTCAGAATAACCTGAATGACCTCAGGGGGCACGCTGTCGAACAATGCCAGCGGGATTTCCGCGCGGGTACGCGCCAGTTTCAGCTCATATTCCGCGAAGGCTTCGGGGAAGCGGGCCTTCAACTTGCGGATTTCGAAGGCCTGCACGTTGGTGGTGCTGATATCCTTCGATTGCCGTGTCGGATGGCTGTATTTGTGCTGCAAAATCAGCGTGGGGAAGCCGATCGGCTCGTCATATTCGTCGAAATGCGTCACCTCGGCGAGCCGCCCCTTGACGACAGTCTTCGTCCAATCGCCATCCTCCTCGCGGTGCCAGTCGGATTTGAGGGCGCTGTCGTGCCAGCCGGTCAGCTCGGTGATCTTGACGTTCTTGAAATCCGCCGGGTGCGGCACGTCGAGCGTGCCGCCCTGCGACTGGTCCATGATGCCCCGGAGGGCGTCGATCATTTGATTCATGTGAGATTGCCTTAATAGACCGCGTTGATCACGGTCGGTGAAATGAAGATGAACAGCGCGGCGCGGCCCGCCGGCAGGGTCAGCGCCGTGTTGACCGTCGTGCCGTTGAAGCTGGAGCCCACCGGCGGATAGATCAGCAACGGGTCCGTCGCGTCGCCATTGGCCACCGAGAACACCTCACCGCCATTGGCTGGATTGAGGATCACGCCCGCGCCCGACGCAACGCTTGGCACGGAGACGTGATCGGCTAGGAGAGCGGTGGCGGTGGCCTGGGTGGTGCCGGCGGCCGTCTGCGCGGCATTGCCGATGCCGACAGCGGTGGCGAGGCTGATGGGGCTGGTCATTGGGTTTCCTTATTCGGCCCAGCGTTGCAATTGCTCACGCCATTCATCGGCGAAGGCAACGTTTTCGTAACCGGGCATGCTCGGGATGCCGTCGGTGAAATGCACAATCCGGGGCTCGCCATCGGGCACGGTATGGCCAACCAGATAATTCCACTCCGGGGCCAGTCCGCCGATCTCGTCATCCTCAAGCCAGCAGAAGCGATGCAAGTCGCGGCCGGGCACGGTGTTGATGAGGTCGAGTGTCAACTTCCGGTTCGACGGATGATCGTAGTTGAACAGCATGACCGACGACCAGTTTTTGCGTGCGTAAAGAGTCTGCAACTGACCGTCCATCTTGACGCCTTCGGGCGGCGCGAAATTGTGCTTTACGCACCAGACGGCCTTGGATTTGTCGGCGGCATGGGCGAATAGCGGCGCGGTCGGCGCGCGCAGCATCACGTCGCAGTCCATGAACAGCGCCAGACCGTTTTTCGCCAATAGCGGCGTCAGAAAACGGGAGATGGCGAACTCGGTGGCCATCGGAGCCTCGGAGATGTCATCCCAGAGCCGCCCATCGCGGCGGGATGTCGGCCGGGTGTAGAGACCGCGCGCGCGCATGTCATCCAGGACGATCCCGCGCACCGGGATGTGCTTGGGGGTGTGCGCTTCAGCGGTCTGGCGGGCAACGGCATAGGCCGCTGCCTCACGCGGGTCGAAACCGATCCAGATGCTGCGTCCGCTCATGCGCAGGCCTCAAGCTTCAGCGGTGGGTCGATCGCGGGCGGTGGACCACCGGCCATGGCCGACAGCATGCCGCCACCATGCAAGATGGTTTCGATGCAATCGCCTTCGATGACCACCGGGTCGCCGTCGCCGCGCGAGCGCTCCTCCAACACGGTCATGTTCTGCAAAAAGGCCGAGGCGATGGCTATCAGCGTGCCCGATGTGCGGAACCGCTTACCGCCGCAGGTCGCCTCCCATTCCTGTTGCACCTTGCCGGAATGGGCGCCGGCATGCTGTTCGCCATCGTCGGCGAATGAGCAATCCATGCCGTGGATGGAGAAGCGCCGAAACCCTTGCGTGTACATCAGATTGACGGCGCGGCAGCCGACCGAGCCGCCGCCGGCGAGCAGCCAGGCATCGCGCTCAAGCTCATGGTAGATACGATGATCCTCATCGCTGTTCAGCACATGCCAGAGCGTGAGGTCGTAGGGGATGAGGTTGTCGATCACGCTGGGATGGCAGCAGCTCGCCATCCAGTATTTGACTGCTGGATTGGGGTTCTTGGTGAAGAAGCCCTTATGCTCGCGCGGATCGACATCGACATGGATATCGGGAACGATGCCGCGCGCTATCAGGAAATCATGCGCGCCGGACACGCTCAGCACGAGATTGCCCCGCGCGCGTTCAACGGCGATCTGTGGCCAGGTCTGGGCAAGGCTCGGCCCATAGCAGGCGATGGTCACGGCCCGGTCATGGACCGGCAGGATCGCAAGGCGGCGCGGGCATTTTACCGAATTGATGCGGGCCTGCTCGAAGCGGATGCTGTCCGACACCGCCGAGATGACCTTGATATCGCCGATTTGGTGCAGCCGGCGGACGACAACGACCACCTCATTGCCATCGCTATGCCAGCTATGAATTTTGAAGAAGCGCTCCAGTTGGGCCTTCCACCACGCGCCATCCTCGATAATCAGATGCGCATTGCGGCCGTCGGCGAGCGTGCGTGAACTGGGCCGGGTCGCGATGACCAGAAACAAGCCCCTCTTGGCCTTCTGCCGCAAATGCTCAAGAACGTTTATAAGACAATCACGTTCGATATGCTCCAGCACATCACTGCACACGGCCAAATCGGCTTGGGCAGGCTCCCCATTCTTGCCCGGAATTGCGGGATCGTACTCCGCAATCCAAGCCGGCTTGCCCAGTGAACGGCGCAGCATGCCCTTGCCGCAACCATAATCAAGCACAGTATCGGCACCCAGTTCCGCTCTCAGTGAAAGCACCGTTTCAGACCATCGGTAGGAACCAGCACCGTAGGTTTCCTCGGCGCGATGCAATTGGCTGTTGAGGTCGCGATAGGCGTGCGTGATTAATTCCATGAAATCCCCGGTTTGGGGGCGGGCCATCGTCGAGTGGCCCGCCTGGATGACTAGATCTGCGTGAGTGATGCCGCGCGCATCACGGTCGGGAAGGAGGCCCGGCATTGCACCGCGCCGACAGTCGTCGTGACCGATGTGACCGCCACCACGCCAAGCACCTGATTGGAAAGCGTGGCGGTCGACAATGTACCGGCCGAAGCATTCACGTAGAGCGCGGTATTCTGATCCGTCCCCGGCTTGCAGCGCACGGTTGGTGAACCATTTCGCTGGAACCAACCGTAATCGTCAGCTGCAAATGCGATCTGGGCAAAAGCAACGTCACCGGGCGTCTTTGCGAGCGTATCGGTAATTTTGGCCGCGAACTGCGTGGCCCCTTTCACCCACACGCAGTCATATTGCAGCACCGCCGCCGATGCCTTTGCATAGATGAACGTGCCTTCACCTAGCGTTTCATCCGTGGCGTTCACGACAGTGCCGAGCGGATGCTTCTTTGTGGTCGAGGTCTCGGCGATCGGCTGCGCGCCAAGGATCGGCTGAATGATAGTATAAGCCATTGGATTTATCCTTTATCCCTGCCGCTTACGCGATGATGACGAAATTCCGGCGGCGAGACCGGATGGTCAGGTTGCCGGTAAACCACATCGGGATGGCGAACATGTCCTGGTTGACCGGCTTGACCTTGTCGCCTTGCGTGAAGTTGCGATCCGGGTCGGGACGGAACAGCACCGTCGAGGAGTTGATGCCGTACATGCGCGTCGCCGAGAAATTCGGGTCGTGCATGACCATCGCCGTCTTGTAGCGATAGGCCTCGAACCCGGCCTTACCCAGCTCGGCATCCATGAAGCGCTGGTTGGCCTGCAACGCGCCCTCGAAATAGCCGAAATAGGTCGTGCCGCCGAGCACCAGGTCCACCTTCTCGGTTCCCCGATTGGTGTTCAGGAACGAGGTATTCAGCGCGGTCAGGATGGTGGAGCTGCCCGCCGTCAGCGAGTTGGCGGTAAACCCAAACGAGTAGTTGCGCCACCAGCTGTTGGTGGAGACCGAGGCGTCGATGCCGCCAACCGTGCCGGTTGACGGGCTGTCGGCGATCAGATGCTGCAAGCCGCCGATCGCCTTGCCGGCGCTTTCGGTGTTGGCATAGGCGAGCGCCGCGCCGATACCGTTCTGCATTTTCGCATCGGCGGCGCCAAGTTTGCCGTCGATCAGCGAATGCATCTTCGCCTTGCCCTTGTTCTGGGTGATTTCCAGACCGTTGAGCGTGATCAGCGCGTAATGCTGCTTCCAGGCGAAGTTGGCGGAGGTCAGCACATCGCTGTCGGAGGTCGACAGCACCTCGGAGCCGGAATACCAGCCGCCTGCCGCGCTTTCCGCGAACAGGATGTTTTCGAGGATTTCCGAGCCGCCATTGGCGGGCTTGGTGTTGCCGCGCTTCTTCAAATACATGAGAAGCGCGTTGTTGCCAGTAATGTTGTCTTCAAGCGTCGATGAATAATTGGCAATCGACGCGGTGAGCACCTGCGTATAGGTGCTGTTCGGCGTAGCCATTTCGTTGAGGTCCTAGCGGAGCGAACCTTTGTCGCTTCAATGGGGTTTCGCTAGAGCCCCGCGTCCCGCATCGCCTTGTTGATGGCATCCTCGCGCGACCTCCCGCCGACGCCCGCCTGTCCGCTGGCCCCTGGGGAGCCTTTGCGGGTTGCGGCTGTCTGGGCCTTCTTCACGGCGTTCTGCGCGTCACGCTCGCTCATCCGCTTGTTGAAGTCGGCGTCGATGAGTTGCTGGCGGATTTCGGGATTGAGATAAAGCGCCTGGGTATAGGCCTGTTCCAGCGCTTTATGGGGCTCGGAATGGAGGACGCTTCTCGTGGCAGGGTCGGAGACGAGACGGATCACGTCATTGATGACCGCCGGGAGATGCGGATATTTCGGGTTCCCATCATCGTCGATGGCGTTCTCGAACGCATCGCATTGCTGGGTGAACCAGGTGTTGAAACGCTGCTGCTCGCCGCGCTGATGATCGGCCGCCTGGCGTTGGCGGTTGGTTTCCACCGCTTCCAGTTTGGCCAGCTTCTCGCGCAGCTCGATGAGGTCGGGATCGCGCCACTCTTCCTGCTCGGCCGTGGCCGATGGGGTCAGCGCTTTCGCGTCGCGAAAGTCGCCTGTGGTCGCGGGGCTCGCGCCGGGGGTTTGCCCAAACAGCTGCTCGGGTTTGATGCCGATGCGTTGGACGACGGATTTCAGAAAACCGACTGGATCGCGGTTGAGCGCATCATGCTGCTGGATGAGGTATCGGACCGCGCCGATATCATCCATGTCAGCCGATTGCATCTGCTGCCGGTGATCGTCGTTGAAGAGGCTGCCGACAGCCTCGGCGGTGCGGCGGTATTGGGCGGCTTCCTGCTGCGATTTGGTAACCGCGACATTGGCCTCCTTGTTGCGCTCCAGCACGATGCGCTTGGCATCCTCGGGGAGCGTTGCGAATTGGTCGCGCCTGTCCTTGGGCCAATGCTTGGGCGCCTCCAATGCGTCTTTCGACGTTGGCGGGCTCGGCTGATCCTCGGCAGGGCGCGACGGGTCTGGTGTTTCGACCTCCGGGCTCTGATCGGGAGCATCGGCGGAAGAGACAGCAGGTTTGTCCAGCGCATCGTCATGCACCGGTTCATCAACAACGTGACCGCCCCCGGCCGAGGGCACATCATCGCTGCTGAATTCAGGAAATGCCGCAAATGCCGCATCGATGGCGGCCGAGCGGCCAGCAGTCGAGGCCGCAGACTCCGGACGCGGAGCGCGATCACCTTGATCCATGAATTGTCCTTGATATAAGCTGCCGCTTGAAGGATGCGGCGTGGAAAGCAGACACGCGGGCTAGAGGTGTTGCCCTGAGATCAGCTGGTTCGAATCCAGCCCCGCGCACAGAGCACGGCGGACCTCAAGGGGAGATTAAGTTTCATAGCCGGAGTAGCGCCCGGCCATCCTTCTCCTAAGCCCAACCATCGGAGGTCATGACGATGTTCAGAATATTCAGAAACATACATGCCAAGAGCCGGCGTTATTGGTGGCTAGGGCTATGGCTCAGATTGATCCGAGCCGAACGCCACTTTGCCTATATGCCCATCCCCGTGGCATTGCGGCGTGCCATCGATGCTTCACGGCCGCTTCTTGATGAAGCTCTTTCGCGACCCAATCCGTTGCTGGCGATGCTTCGCGAAAAACAAGCCAAGCGAAGCGTATCGTCCTCCTAAGCCCAGCCACCCTCGACACCGGCGGCAAGTTTCTCGCGCTCGGCGCGCTTGGCTTCGTTCTTGGCGGCCACGGTCCCTTGCGGGAAGTCATTGCCGACCTGATGCATGGCGTAGGCGCGCTCGTGATCGCGTAAGTGCTTGCGCGAGGAGATCAGCGACGGGCTCTCACCCACGGGCGAGATGAACGGCTTGATGTCGGCCATGTACATCGGCGCGGGCAGATCGGAGCGGCGGTCGGGGCGCGTCTCGATGCGGCGCTCGCGCGGGGGCAGCGGGTTGGCTTTCATGAAGCCGAGGTCGAGGCCGGACAGGCAGATGGGCATGCGTGATCCCAATAAAAAACCCCGCGCGATGGCGGGGCTGTGTTCTGCTTCGATGGTGGAGAAACGGGGAATCGAACCCCGGTCGTCGCCTTGCAAGAGCGCGGCTCTGCCATTGAGCTATATCCCCGAACACTCTGACGTGCAGTCTTTCGGACCCGGCCCACTGCTCAACCGCTTCTGACAGCGGGGACAAACTCATCCCACGCCACCAGTCCTTACTCCCCTTTCGGGGCCGTCAGAATTCGTGCCGGGTACTACGCCCCCGGCTGGCTCACTGCTCGTATGTTCGTGTCCGGTATGACGCCCCGGACTGGCCGCCTTCCGATTAGCCGATGCGTGCGGCCTTTGCAAGCAAAGCTCCGTTCAATCGCCAGCCAGGATGCGATCCATATTGAGGAGCAGGATCAGATGCTCTCTCGCATCCCCCTCGTAGTAACGCCAGCCTATAGATTCGACACAGTTGGCCAGCTTGCTGGTCGGCTCTTGGTTTTCACCAAATACAATGCATAGCAGCCTTGCCGCCGTCTCTATCTGTTCCTCCGTGGGGAGGATGATAGAGCTGATGCGCGTCTCGCCGGTGTTAGGGTCGACTTCATAGGCGTTGCCGACGATAAGATCACCCGCCTTGATCAGCGAACCGTCTGAATGGCGAAGTTCGACAACCCGCCTGCCCTCGCCCTGAAACTGTACCGAGCCAGTGTTCGTCGCGGCCGCCACAAACCCTATCGCGGGTTTTTGTTCCTGTTCCGTGCTCATGGGTAGCGTCCTCCTTGCGGGAGCTTATATCACGGCATGCCTCTCACAGTCCCAACCGCCATTTCGCGGTGTTCATCTGCACAATCAGCGCGCGCTGAGCCTCAACGCGACAGGACTGCCACACGTTCATGTCACCATGCTCGGCGATCGACAGTAGCCGCGCCGCGCGCTCCACCTGTTCATCGCTCGGCATGTTGATATCGGCCAGGAATTTGGCTTCGTCGAATTCGGACATTATGCCCTCCCAAGCGCAATGGAGTCGGGCAACAGCAACGCCTGTTGCGGCTTTACCAGCCCGTTTCGGGGACCGTCTGGAAACACCACGGCCACCATATTGGCATCGAAGATTTCGCCGATGATGGTCTTGGCGCGCACGATCGCCTTCGCAAGGAATGGCTTGGGCATTCCAACCGGGAAAGCCACGATGACCCGCGGGCGGCCATGCGGGGTCTCAATCGGCATCGCGATCTGCAACAGGGCGTTGCCATCGCCCTTATCCTCCCAGTGGAAGCCGAGCGGCAACGGGCAATCGTTCGTAATTCGGGTCTCCACATGGGAGCGGAATGCAGTCTCGTCTCGAAAACCTGACCTCATTGCGTCCTCTGTTGGCTGCATTGCCGCTTGCCACTCCCGACCGAGCCATTGCCCAACCAATGGCATCAATACAACGCCCAAATCGAGATGGTGGCGAAAGTGATGCCCGTGATCTTGAACGGATTGAACCCGGCTTTGATGGTGATGCCAGCCACCGATTGACCTTTTTCAGTGGTGATGGTGGCCGTGCCGTCAGCGGACGCCCATAGTCCCCGCGTGACTGGGAAAGTCGTGCCGGTGGATAGGGCTACAATGTCCCCGGAGTCTTCAAGAGCTGCCGTGGTGGCCATGGGGTCTCAGTGTTGTCTGTGGGTGGGGTGCGGCTAAGTGGTCGCTGCTGCATTGGCGATGATGTCTTCACCGCTGTCGTCGCCTCTATCGGGCATTTGTTAATCTCCTCGTTGATGTTGTATCGACCGGCGCTATCGGACCTGCTGAGGCTATTGGCTGCAACGACCCTCGTATGGCAGTATATCGGGTTGCCTTGTTGGACTGCCCTTGATCATCTACCGCCACATCAACTTGCCAGGGGCGCGGGGCGTTTGCTTCAGCAGCAAAAACAAGTGCATCCGGCATCCATGAATGAAACGCACGATGTGTGATTGGTCCCGCTGCATTCGGACCAAGAGGAACACCATTACCGATTTCAAAACCCTGCGTCAAAAACCATGTGCGCAATACTGGCCAGCGCTCGTCAGGAACGATAACGATTTGAGAATTGGTAAAATTACTCATAAAACCAATCCCACCGATTGACCGGCCCATGTGCGGCAAAGAGCAATTTCAGGGTCAATTAATAGCTTCCCTATACTGATGGCTTTTACATACCGCAGTTCTGAAAATCCAGACGACCCATTTTCCGCGAACAAACGAAAAAATGCCGATGGCGCAAGTCCTGTGCTTCCCGTAACATACGCATTATTATTAAGAGCTGCCTTACTTGATGCTCCATTAAATATTTCTGTAGTAACATAATATTGACCCGCAGAAACGGAACCGAAAAGTATTCCCGCCCCAGTGCCATAGCTTGTGATACTCCCGGCCTGGGCATATAATTCAAGTGAAGCGGGGCCCTGCTCAAACAGACTATCAAATGGAGCCCCTGCATTTATGAGTTGCCAGCAAGCTACTCTCGTTATTGGCTGAGCCGCAACGAGAGCGGAAGTCACCATCGTATCATCTATGCCATCAGATATTGCATATTGGCTTAATCTGTATAAAGGTCTCGCCACATCAGACGGGGCCGTCGCCCAATTATTGTTTGGAGACCAATCTTTCAGTGACCCTATAGGGCCGTTATCGCCACTTGGTGTTGTCGCGCTTGCGCCCGTCCGCTCCTGGAATACCGATGCGGAATTGGTAAGATCATGGATGACACCATTTTCCGCAGAAAATAGTGCCTGGATTTGCGCTAACGGTACGCCCCCACCCCCACCAAGCGCCGCCTGCGGCAAAGACAGCCCGATACCTATCATGCTGCCTCCGTCGCACGGGGACGGTTGGCAACCTGCTCGCGTTTCAATTCCCGATCCTGCGCGCGACCTTCCATATCCAGCTCGCTCATTTGCTGGGCGTGCGCGCGATCGGCTTGATCTCCGACCATGCTTTGGATGGATTCCTGCTCACGCATCGCGCTATCGCGCTGCTTCAGCCTGGCGTCGGCCAGCAGCGTCGCCTGTTTGATCTCCAGTTCGCGCATTTTTAGCGCCAGCTCACGTTCCTTCAGCGCCAGTTCCTTCTCCTTGAACGCCAGCTCCGCCTGCTGCCCTTGCGTTTTCAGCGCGAATTCCTGGGCGCTCTGCGCCATCGCCTGGCTGTTCTTGGCCTGTTCCATCTGCATGTTCTGCGCCTGTTCCTGCTGGCGCATCTGCATTTCCTGGGCCTTCATGGCCAGCTCGGCTTTAACCTTCTCGGCTTCTGGGTCGGCAGCCTGTTGTGGCGGCGTGTTCTGAATCTGGTCGAAGGCGTCGCCGAGCTGCTCCTCGAACTGCCGTCCCGGCTTGAAGGCGCCGGAGGCGAACACCGCGAGTTCCTTGGCGAATGGGGCAAGCGACGGGTTGCCCTGGATGGCGGGGATCCAGAGCTGCATCATCTCGGTCATCGCCTTGACGTATTCGATGCGGCTGGCTTTCTCGGCTTCCTCATCCTCGAAGGCGGTGGCGTCGGTCTCGATGTCGATCGAATAATTGCGCCGGTCGTCAGAGCGCAGAATGCCGGAGACTTCCTCCCAGGAGCAGGCCTGCGCGATGAGCTTGTCTTGCTCAAGCTGTTCGGGGGTTGGCATGGGCGGCGTCTGCGGGGGCATTGCCATTTGCGGGGGCATGCCGGGCGGAGCGGCGTTCATTGGTGCTGGCGTCATCACCGCGCGCTTATGCTCACGCAATCGGACCCCGGTTCGCGAACAAACTCTTCATCGCTCAAGGTAACGCCGTGGGGAAGCTCGCCGGGCACAATATGTCCAAGGGCAAAGCTGGCGAATTGCGGGTTGGTCATCACACATCTAAGAAAATTGAGCGCCACGCCGTTGGGTTGCTTACGGCCCTGCTCCCAATCGCGCAATGTTCCCACGGCGATATTGAAACGTTCGGCGAATTGAACCTGCGTGAGGCCAAACTTCTCGCGCGTCGCTTTGATATCCGACCGGATGCCGCTCATACCGCCACGGCCTTTTCCAAGCCAAGGGCGGGGAACGCAGGCACGACCGTCAGCGGCACAAAATAATAGCCTTCGAAGTCAATGATTTCCGGCGTTATTAAGCCGAAAGTCGCGCCCCAAATACCCTTGCTGTCCTTCCAGGCAATCTGCCAGCAGGGCATACCTGGACGCCAGATGAATGCTTGACGCATGTCTGCGGGCATTTCGACGACGGGCTTCCACTCAATCATGCAACTATGATCCCGAACCGTGTCATCAGCCGATACAGGCGCGATCGCAAACACATTGGCCGCACACTATTCCGATGCTTCCACATGTCCCAATCAGCGGCAAAATTCCATGTAAAAATCCGCCTGCGCCAGAGGGTCATATAAACCTGTGTCTTGCCGACGTAGAACTCGAATGCATCCCGAGCCCGGTATCGCGAACCGAGCGCGTCGCCGCCGATCCACACCTGGCCAAATGATATCTTCATGCGGCCATCTCCCCCATCGACGGCCCGCCATTATGCCCCATCGGCGCTGGCGGCTGTTGGACCTGCTGCTGTGCCATCTTGGCCTGTTGCACCTGCATCTGCTTCATCTGTTCCGCCATGGCAAGGCGCTGCTTGGCGGCGGTGCGCTCGGCCTCCAGCGGCAACAGGATGCCGGTCATCTGTTGCAACTGCTCGCGCTCGAAATGCTCGGCGATGATCTCGGCTTTCATCCGGTAGAGGTCGCGCACGAATTGCTGTACCTCCTTCTGCCGCTTCTGCATGCGCTGCGAGCCGAACCGGGCCTTGAGCTTTTGCGCGCCCAGCGTCTCGCTCGGGTCGGTCGCGCCGCGGATCACATCGGATATCCCCGTCACCTCATAGATCGACTGGATCAGGCTGACGGCGCGCTGCGCCAGTTGCTGAACGGCGGCGGCGATCGGGGCGAGGTCGCGCACCTGGAAAGCTTTCGCCAGGCCGCCACCATCGGCGAGCGCGGCCATGTTCTTGAACGGAATGAACTGGCCGTCCTCAAGCTTGCCCACCGCCGACAGTTCATCGTCAGCCGAACCGTCATAGATGCCGCAATATTTGAGCGTTTCGACCAGCACATAGATGCGCTGATTGATCCGGTCGAGTTCGGCGGCCTGGTCCTGATATTGGCAATATTCCGGCTGCGGGATCAGCCGGTCCGGCGTCTTGACGCCGTAAATCGGCTTGGGACAGGGGAAGAAGCCTTCCAGCCGATAGGGATCGGGAATGCGCTCGATCTCCCAATCATAGCCGTCGGCGATGTAGATGCGGGTCATCGATATGCGATCCCAGATTTCCCAGAGCTTGGCGCGCTTGAAATCGCCCGCGCCCTGATCCTCCGAGCGCCCCTCGCCCTCCTTCAGGGTGAAGTTGAATGGGATTTTCTGCTTGTCCGGATCGATGTCTGGGAATTGCGCCTTGAAATCATCCTTGGTGAACAGATGCTGCCGGCCAACCCAGGGCACCTGACGCCATTTCTTGCCCGGTCCGTGCGTCCATTCATCCCAGGGCACATGGCAGATTTTGACCTGCTGGTAGCCGACCGTCTCAGCACCTTCCTCGCCGACGATCTCAGCCTCATATTCGATCCAGCATTGTCCCCGGCCAGCGAGCAGATAGTCGGTGACGGCGTCCTCGACCTCGGCCGACACGTCATAGCGATTGGCGCAGGCGACCAGCGAGCGTTCCATCACCAGCGCGGCTGTCCGGGCGATCTTGTTGGCTTTGCCGGGCTGGGGAAAGGTGCGGCGCACATCGGGCTGGCCAAGCTGGGCGAACAGCACCGATTTGAGCACCTCGGTGTTGGACCAGAGAATGTTGATGCGCCGCTCGACATCGACATCATCGCGGTCGCGCTCGTCGAGATAGCGGCAGACCACGGCCTCGGCGCGCTTGCGCCATGTGGCCTCGCGCTTGCAGCTGGCGTCGATCTGGTTGTGCCAATAGCGCGCCGATTTGGGCGACTCGCCTTGCGCCTTGGCCTCGCTCTCGGTCAGTTCCAGGGTCAACGGTAGTGGATCACGAGAGAGCGGGATCTGAATGGCCGCATCCGCCAATGCGTAAAATCAATGCGCGGCTCAATGCGCGCCACCATGCCACTGTCACTGATATATGTGCCGTCGTCGCGCTTCATCAAACGTTGCACGCGAATCAATAGATCGTCAGCCTTCGTCAATAGCCGTGCATAAATCTCGGCCGAGACTTTAACGCGGCGGCTGCGCTTGCCCCATGTGGCAAGCAGTTCGATCGCCTGTGGTATGGACTCAATCGTCGTTTCGCTCATATCCGTCCCGCTCTCGCGCGTGATTGTTTGTGCCGGGCCGCCAATGCGCCAAGCGTTGGAAGTTTGGTGATGTCGGTGTCCTTTTTTTCCGGTTCCTTGCGGGCATAAGGCCGCGACATCACCCCATAGCGCGCCGAGTCATAGGCATGATCTTCCATCTCGCTGTTCAGATCCTCGGGATGTGTTTCATCATGCTGGAGCACGGGGATTGTCCGGATGCTGTGGACACAGGTCGAAAAGAAGAAAATCATTGGCCGGTCATCGCCGTCACCCTTGAGGCGAGCGCGGAACTGATCATGGCCGCCGATTGCCCCCAACGTCGCTACCCGCTTGTTGTCGGCCTTGCGAAACCAAAGGCCTGCCCTGGCCATACGCTCGCCAATCGAGGGACCTCCATCGGAGGCAAAAGCGGCAGGGTCGAGCACGCCGTATTTGATCTCGCCGTCGGCGGCTTCCAAATGCAAGATGCGCTTGGCCACGTCCTCGGCGGGCTCCTTGACGCCCACATTGGCCTCGAAGGCGCCGCCCGGCTTGGCCTTGACGCCGTAGAGCTCGCGATAAGCAACCATCGCCCCGCGTGGGATGATCGGGCCGTCTGGGTGCTGCCAGTCGTCGGAGGCAACAGCCCACCAATGGAAGCTATAAGGCTTGGCCGATCCCCAGTCTCCTGAGCGGAAGCGCAGCCAGAATTCCGGCAAGGCAACCGGGCGCAGCACATGTTTGGCCGCGCTCCACTCGGTGAAGAACGCGCCCTCGATGACGGTCCAGTCGCCCTCCAGCAGCGCCCTGACGAGGTTGGCGTTTCCCACGCCGCGCACCCGGTCGATATAGGTCGGATCGCGCGAGGTCAGGATGACGTTGTTTTCCAACCGGGACGGAATGAACATCCGTTCCAGTTTGGTCGCTTCGTCCCTCAGCGGCACGAAGCCCTGGGGGGCCGGGTCGATGAAATAGGCCTTCACCTCGGCATGGCCGGGGCCGCCGGGATTGCTCGCCGCGCGGATGCGCTTGGTTGGCACCGCATGTGCCGATCGCAACCGGGTGCGCAGATAGCGATACGGATAGAGCGTTGCCCATTGCGTCAGCTCGTCCCAGCCGATCCAGGTGTATTGGTGGCCATGATAGCGAAGCACGTCCTTGTCGGCCTCGACATAGCGCATTTTCAGGTTGGCCCCGTTGGGCCAGACCCATGTCTTCTTCTGCTCATGCCACTTCGCGCCGGTCCCCGGATAAAGCTCAAGTGAGCGCGCGACAAGCTCCTCAAGTTCGGGATAGGTCCGCCGCAGCAGCACGCCGCGCCATGCCGCCTCGTAGGTCGGCACGTCCTGAAGAAAATCCCCCAGCAGGTAATCGCTTTTGCCGCCGCCTACCGCGCCGCCATATAGCAGCTCTGGGCACCAGTCGGCGGTGATCGCCTCAGTCTGTGGGCCCGGTTGGGGAGCCCAGAGTGGCGACGCTTCCCAACTCTCTGCGTCGCCGGGCAAGCCATTCCTCGCGTGTTTCCCGTTCGGGGCGGTCTACGGCCGTGGTTTGGATAGGGCCGCCACCCGGCCCGCTATGTTCGTGGCGCTCCTTGAACATACCCAGTGCTTTGCCAAGCTTTTCCAAGGCGCTTTGCTTGTCGGATAGTTTGAACTTCATCCGCTTGACTGGTCTGGCTTCCTCGCCTTTACCGTCCGTATATTCATCGACTGTGATTTCACCGATGGCCGCTGCTTGTTCGCGGGTCAGAGCGGAGAAATTAATGGTGGCCTCGCCATTCGGTCCAAGCTGCATGTAGTCCAGCATGTTGGCGAAGCCGATCAGCGCCAGTTCATTGACGATGCGGGTGCGGGTGATGCCAGGGCTTGCGGCCATGGCCACGTCGATGGCGGCGGCGATGTAGGGCTTTGATAGGTTCTCGGTTGCAATGAAACGGGCTGAGTCTACGCTGTATCCAGCCCGTATTGCCGCCTGCGTGCCGTTCAGATCAACGAGATATTCGTCTACGAATTTCTGCTGCTTGCGTGTCAATTTCGGTGTGGAGCGGCTTTCGCCAGGCTCCTGGTCGTCAGTCATCAGTCAGCCTGCGTCCCCATGGCAATATGGTCGGCGATCGGCTCGCCAGTCTCGGCGAACACCCAGACGTAGCGCGTGGTGGCTTCATCGATGCCTACCGCCTGCCGCTTGATGTGGATGAGCACACCCGCCATGAACGGCGCGCGGTGATCAATGCCGGTCTCGTCAATCCATACCGTGTCGACGCCCGTATTGGGCGGGGCTTGCACGTAATGCACGGTCATTGGATGACCGCCGCTCTTGAGGGCAACCGTGTCGCCGACGATGAATTCAGTCATTCCGACCTCTCCATGAAACAGCTTCGGCCATCGCCAGGGGAGAGGTCAAGCCACCCTAGCGACGGCCGCGCTTCAAGCCCACCGAGCGGGATGGGCGAACTTTAATCGATGTCTATGCCGTGGCCTGGCCATGGAAGAAGAGGCGGACCGATGCGTTGTAAGCCCCGCCGGAAATATGCTGAAACTGAGCGACGATATCGCCGACAGCGGGTATGACTGTCGCGGCGCCGCGCGGGCTGGCGAGAGCCACATCGGTCTGAATGGCGGTGTCATTCACCACATTCTCATTATTGACGATTTTCGTGGTCAAGCCGCCCGTGACCCCGCATTTGACCTGCGATGGCGCAAAATTTTCGCTCCTGATAATGGCCGTATCGGAACTGTTGATGAAGTGCAGACCGGCGAAAAACGTAACATCGGCGTTGGTGGCGTCGACGCGGGTGACAACGCCAATATGCACGGCGCCGACCGCATTGGTTGGGCGGTCGATCTGCATGCTCAGATAACTGATATCGATACGACCAGTCGCGTCGTGGTGGAAATTTGCCGTATCGCTGAGATCAACCAAGACCACCCATGTCGTGGCGGCAATATTCTCGGCATAATAACGCGCCAGAACGTTCTTCTCACCGCCGCTATCGACGGTGGTCAACTCACCTTCAGCCGTGACCGTGACGACCTGGCCATTGCCGGAGAGATCGGCGAGCGCGACCGGGACGGGCATTTAGCGGAAAATCGTCACGCGATAGCCGAGCGAACCAAGAGCCAGTCCAGCAACAATCGAGGTGGTGAACCGGACTTCCAGCGTCCCATTGACGGAACAACGCGCATTGGCAATTGCAACGCCAAGCGGCAGCACGCCTGTGCATTGCAACAATACGCGGTCAGTGGTCAGCAAACCGGTGACCGCGTGGGTCGCCGCCAGACCAGCCGCTAAAGTGACCGTCCCGAAATCCGTCGTGAAATCGCGGCTAAAAATAGTGCCGACACCGGTAAATCCAGCTGGCGGATTGCTCTGTATCCCCGCTGTCTGATGCGTGCCGGTCATCAGCCAATCTCACAATAAGTGACGGTCGGTGTCCCCGAGGCGGCGATCATGAAGATCGGACCGGTATAGCCTTCGAAGACAATCGCCGCGCCGGGTTTGACCACATGACCGGTGGAGGTGGTCACGCCCGATGTGCCGCCGATATAGACCTTGATCGCCGCGTCGTCATTGGTGATTTCCAGAAAACGGCGGGTGTTGTTGGCGGCGACCACCTGCTCAGCCGTGGTCGAGAGCGCGTTCTGGCCAACGGCGATGGTGTCCGTGCCGCCACCGATAATCGTGACCGGATTGAGGAAATTGGACATTCGATTTCGATTTTGCTGATTTCAGGGGAGACGGCGGACGGGGGCCAGATGATGGCCACGAATTTTGAGTTATCCGGAAATCCCGGATAACTGGCCCTGTGCCATCCAGAAACAATTACGGACCGTGCATTAATTGCTGCCTTAAATTCGAAATCGCGTCAAGCACGTCGCTTGTAATGCCCCTCCAGGATGCCACAGGTGACCGTCAGCAGCCGCGTGAACGACGAGCGCGCCCACAGCTCGGATGCATCGGGAAACCACGCCCTGGCCTGCTTACGCCAGCCACAGGGCTCCTCCGCGATCCAGTCCAGCATATGCCGGCGCTTGGAGCCGCAACGCTGCTGAGCGCTGGCGAGACGGGCGAGATAATCCGCCGCCTTCTCGATAGGCAACAACCGGCTGGGATCGGCGCCGAGATCGATCATGCGCGGCTCATAGCGCACGGTTGCCGCCGGCCCCATCAGCGCCGCCAGATCGGCATCGCGCTGGTAACGGCGGGCGGCGCCATACTCGCCGCTGTCGAGCACCCCCGCCTTCCACAGTTGCTCCAGCGGGTTGACGATGCGCTGGCGCTTGAGCTGCGTCTCCTCCCCGGCATCGGTGCGATAGGTGTCGACCACCAGCATGGTGTCAGCGGTCTGGGCATGGCGGATACGCTCCGCTGTCGGGCCGGCCCAGTTTGCCAGGGTGATGGGTAGAGGCTTGCGCTTGCGGCCGGGCGCGCGGGATTTGAGGGCGTGCATCATGCAGCTTCCTCCTGCCCGCGGCGTGGCTCGAATTCGCCTGGGTCTATCTTGTGCAGAGCAATCTCCATGTGCAGACCCATCGCGGTTGCGATATCGGCAATGTCTCCCAAGCCCCGATGGGTTCCCGCGATGAGAACGGCAAACAACTGCTTTACCACTTGTTCGGATACACCCATCCGCTCGGCGATCTGGGCATAGCTCGTGTCTGTTTCCGCCATGCCTCGGATAAGCATCGATGCGACACGCCGGCAAAGTCTGCGGCGAGCCGCGTTCAGTTGTTCGTCCGTGGCAGGCTGATGGGTGTTCATCTCGACTTCCTTTTTCTCGGCGGGTGCCCCTGGTGCCCCTGGTGCCTCAAATTCCCCTAGAGTGGGTAAAATCACTGTTTTCATGCCGCTAATCCCCTTATTCCTCTATATTTCTTATGATTTTGATCTCTATCTCTTTTAAGAGCACCAAGGGCACCCAGGGCACTTTGCCTGACACAACAACAACTTAGCGGGTGCGGTTGCGGGTGCCCCGGTGCCCCACACCAGAAGTTGCAATTGTTCACAAGAGCACCCGGTGCGCTTCATTTTCGTCATCAGGGGCACCCGCTTTTCGCCAATA
>ERZ1292642.652-Hain-H14-01um-R1-652-length-18792-cov-4_pt1 | contig 18792 bp, 30 predicted proteins | sample MGYA00564403_ERZ1292642 | MGnify/ENA primary metagenome ERZ1292642 (study PRJEB36523, sample SAMEA6512643) | groundwater metagenome | collected 2019-01-09 | study: AquaDiva: Metagenomics assemblies of 32 groundwater samples | reverse complement strand
GACTAATCCAGAAGTTGGTAGACCAAAAAAAGTCTGTCGCGGTTGTATCTCCACCATGCGCATTCCAAGTTGTTCCTGGAATAAACTCTTTGTAAGCATTTGCCACTGAGTCGAAAATATAAGCATAGACCTGGTCAAAAACAATTGTCTGGTCATTCCCACTATTCTGCAACTCTTGTGTGCGGATTCCCATTACAGGGAGCCCGGGATAATAAGAGTACGAAACAGTCGTTGGTGAAAGAAATGGAGCTGTTGTAAATATCACAACTGCCCCAGTGGCATAATTGATTGTCCCGAAATTGGTCCCATTGAAAATCAAATTTCCTTCTCCATCATCCTGCAAAGTTATGAGAGGAGGTCCAGGTATTGTATAAACAAAAGACCCAGGAACGATGGACGCATTTGGCTCTATCAACGAAAGAGGCCTAGAGGAAATGAAAACTCCTCCTGAAACATAAGCTCCAAAACCAGAGGCATCTGCTCCTATTGTAAAGTTAAGGGGATCCACAACAGTGACAAAGAAAGGTACATTGTTATAGCCTGCTGCCCCAACCACATTGGAGATAATGACAACGTTTCCATTTACTAAATTGTGAGGGTATCGTGTTGTAATTTTCCCTGGATTTGCATTGTCCGCATTGGCAATATAACCCGATACAGTCAAGAAATTTCCACCAAATGGCGAGTTTTGGGTTGGGAAGAAGTTCACATCTACGAAATTTCTTTGCAGACGCCCCAATAATTGGTAGCCCCTTTTACGTAGAATCCTCTCTCTCCAAACATACGCATTTTGCAAGACAGGGTAAGCGTCATCTGGAAGGATAAACTCTTCTCGGTCTTGCACAAGACCTACATTCATTCCTGTAATTTTAAGAGGTGTGTATCCTGCCATATTAAAACCCAGCCCCTATACCCCATCCGCCACCAGAAGCGCCACCTGTATTGGTGCTGTTGAATAAGGTAATGTTGGGTTGAAACAATTCTTCCACAGCTTGACGCTCTAAAACTAAAGCCTCTTGACGCTTGAATCCCTCCATAAGATTCTCTACTCCCTCCATGTCTTGACGATCTCGAAGAATCTCAGACGCAGCTCCATATGCGATATACTGACTCCATTGATTGAGAATAGGATTGTCAGTGATACTCATAAATTGAGCTGGCGTTTGATATACTTCTACCTCACAAAGATATACATTATCTGGCACTGGCCGTATTGTGAGCTCGTTATTCCAGAACAATAAATTGTAAGGACGCCCGGTTTGATAGGTGGCAGCCCAAACATTAATCCTTGTTCCTGGAGCGGGGGGAACAGGAAAGTTAATTTCAATCTCTGTTGTGATGTAGTTCACTGTTCCACAATACTGGGGAGTAGAAGAAATTGGAGGGGAAGGAAACGGCAATGGAGACAAAGCTGGAATCGCCGGTCTTTGTCCAATTGTTGTTTGAGTGGGGTAGTACCTTAAATTTGCTGTGACCGTAACGGTATTAGCTGGCAACACCGCAAAATTAAGCGTGACCACACTTGTTCTGCTATTGACAGATCCGGAAGAGATTAGATAAGGACCAGAAACCCAAGAGACAATCCCATTTCCATCTGCGGTATATACTGTTTGGTCTCCAAATCCAGCGTTCAAATAAATCTGCAAGGTTCCAGGAACCACAACTGCATTGGGACTAGCCGCGCGGAAGGAAGCTAGCACATCATTTGTGTAAATAAATGACCCATCTGCGTTTGGAAGAGCCAATCCATTAGAGGTGATCTGAGTTCCGGTTGTTGTATCAATGTAGACGTTATTTCCCACATTATTTTGTTGTATGTAAAGCAGCTGTCCCGAGGTTGTATTGCTTCCAATTCCAAGGGAATTAGTAACTGCTCCACCATCATCGATAATACGGATAGGATTCCCATTAACATCGATACCTCCAATCACAACTTGAGTGCTCAAGATACCAAAATTAGGCTGAGGAAATGGGTTTTGATTGTTACCAAATAAACGAAAAGTAAAGTTCGTTGTTACGCCATCCCCTGAGATTGGCTGAAATTGTGTGGGATACCTGGGATACAAGTTGTATAGTTGATCCCGGTTTTTAAAGAAGTTCCCCTGAACACCAGCGAAATAAACAGGGGCTCGAAAACCTTGTAAGTTATTGACGTCGACAGGATATCGGTCTACATTGGGAATTGTAAGAAACTTATAAACAGCCCTTTGTTGGTCAATCTTGATGGCATATGGAAAATCATTCGAGTAGAATAAGTTTACCGCTTGCTGAATATCGAAACTAGAGAGAGCAGCTTCACTGGCGGATGCAGTTAAGCGTCTTACTTTCTTCTCTATGAATGTATACGTGGAGTCTGCTTGTGCTACTGGTGAACTCATTCTACCCCTCTTAAATCTTCTTCAATCTTGTAGGCCAAACTCGAAAAACACCCTTAGAAGCCTGCTGCAACGAACTTGTGCAGCCAAGTGCCCGGCTCATCTTTGTCTAAAGGAGTTTCATCTTTGCGGAGGGCAGAACCATCAATACTCACTAAACCACTTCTCTTAGGAATATTCTTTGTTGAATCATTCACCTCTTTGACTAGACCAAGTGGTACTTCATATGTTTTTCCAGGAATGAAATGCCAAACTTGTATAGGATCTCCAGCGTATTTGCAATAAGGCTTCGTCAAACGCTCGTGCATTCCACGTGAATTCATATACTCTGCTTTTACAATTCTAGAATCTTCTTTCTTTTCAGCTTCCATTAGCTTTTTATGTTCAGGCTTCATGTTTTTGAATTCATCAAAAGGAACACTGTTTGTCAATGTATTAACAAGGCCATGCATCTCTCCAGAAGCTGTAGACAATGTGAGTTGTGGTTTTACCATATTAATTTCCTATATTGTTAAGTGATTGAAATGGGACAAGATCTGTAAAGTTGTCATATTCAAGGTTTCTAGAACCTGAAGGAGATATACTTGCTGGAACCTCAACGCTTCCCATAGGAATAACGAAAGGGTCAAATGAAGAAGAGTCTAAGTTAAGAATGAGGTTTGCTCCATTGACAGCCACAATCGTGCCAACCAAATTATTTGCCTGATACATCCCATATGACTTTGGAACAAAAAGTCTTACAGCCATCTTTTGCCTGTAAGTGTTCGCCTCAGTTGTTGGATTCCCCACGGCCACGCTAACAATCATTGGAGACGATTGTGTGATTGCTGTGATAAGCAAAGAGCTTGGTATGACTATAGTAGGTGGCAAATATTGATTCGGCATCTTCTCCTATAATAGGGCGGGAGTGTGAGCCCGCCCCAAAAATATGACTGATATTATGAGTTACTTCCCTACAAGAGGAATTTTAGCTAGGAACTGGTGAGTTGATGGTCCCTGTTTCCATCTTATATGCTTGCCATGCAATCACGCTGTTTGCACCGCCTGCTGGAGAGCTATCTCCTGCTGCCAAATACATATAAGGAATAAAGTCTCCGGAATGGAAAGGCGGATACTGGAAGTTGTAACCAGTTTGAACACCTGTAATAGGATTCACCTGAGTGCTCTGGCCTGCTGGAGCGATAGTCGCGAACAATGCTGCTGTTGGCGAAGCTGTACTTGCAGGGAAAGCAAATGGGGTAAACCCACTCACATCTACGTTAATTGTGAAGCTGTAATCACTAACTATACTAGTGATTATCACCGGCTTGCTTTGTGGCTGGTTGAAGTTGTTGAGCTGTACCATTCCAAAAGACCCTGGAATTTGGAACTCAATCTTCTGACCCACAACGTAATTGCTAATCTCAGAAAGAGTAACGGTTGCTTGTGTGGCCTGCGCAGCTTGCGTGATCTTTGTTACATATTGGAATCTAGGCTCTACAGGAGCTAGTCGGCCAATTCTTCTTGCAGTTACAGCAGTTGCTGGAGCAGCAAAACCAGAAGCGTCAAGACCTGTGAGGGTAAATCCAGCTCCACTAACACCAGAAATTGTAAAGGCCATCCCTGCGATTTGCAGCATTCCCGTTGTGTTGTACAACTGAACAACATCTCCGTCAGAGTATGTGTTAGCCATTGTAACTACAGCTGGGTTCGCTGCCGTAATTGCAGTACCTACAACAGGAGCTTCAGGTTCAGGAAATTTGTTGAAGTATGTGAATCCACCAGAAGCCGTGCCATTAGAAAACTTGTCCATCTGGACAGTTCCTGTGGTGGTAATTTTTCTCCAACGGATACCATCATTTCTAGCAGTTAATCCACCACCATACCACTCACCCTTGATAACAACGTTGTTGTTAGCAGCGCCCAATTGAGTTAGATTAGTCGCAACAAAATAGTCCGCTCCGCTAGGAAGAGGAATCTTTTGCCCTACAGGCGTGGCGCCTTGTGTAAAGGTCCCTTGAGTAACAATCGTAAAAGCCATAATCCGATTCTCCTTATGATGGTTGGAATGTTGTTACATTCAAGCCAGAGATCCAGTTTTGGTTTGTAATTGCTCTTGCAATCGCAAACTTCGCATAGAGTTGGCTGTTCTGTGCAACTGCGGACACAACCCAAGGAGGTCGATACCCAATAACAGCTGTATAGTTATTCTGCTCAATCTTAGCGGCAGCTTCCAATCCATACATTGGTATTGTGTAGACAGTATTTCCCTTCATGGAAATTCCTGGCGTCCTGGCTGCTTTTGATGACACAAAGAATCGGAATCTTGAGATAGAGCAGTATTCTTCGGGGCGGATTCCCTCTTGAGTTGGATAAGCCGACTTAAGCAATACACCTTGCACTTTTTGTAGATCAGCACACAGGTTAGTATTAGCAAGCGCAATAAAAGCGTCACGAACTCCTCCCGTCGCAAACTTCAATGTAGCTTCCAAGCTTGTAAGCATGGATCTAGCATCGTTCCCTAACAGGATGTTTTCGATGTTGTTCACATCATTCAATGAGATGTTTGAAGGTTGGTCACCATTCAATCCACCAGTAGCGTTGATATATGAAACTGAACTAGAGAATAAGTCCCTCATCAAAAGGTCTTCTTTTTCCCTAAGCCACTGACCCAAGAGGGCTGTAAACTTGGTTAGAGTCTTGCTATTTTCATATAAAATAACTTGCTCGTTAGTCACGATAGACTTGGCATAAATTTCCATTGTCGCATCAATATCTGTACGAACTGGAACTTCAGAAGCTGGATCAATACCCGAGCCATCAAGTTGACCGCCATCTGTAGATAGACGCTCAAATCGAGACATACGAGTTGTTTTACCAACGTAACTTTCTGCATGGTGAAGATCGACTCCGAAAGAGTGGATCAAATTGAACATAGGCGTGCTGAGAAGATCCTCGCTCGCTTGCACAGGCAATTCCGGAGCCATATTCTGGATGCCGGTAATTCCAGTAGAAAAAGACATAAAAATACCTCGTTATACAATTGATATTCTGTCTCTTGCGAAGAAACTAATTTCAGCTGTACTGACGAGGTACTTTTCAGTCGGGATATGTAGATTGACGAATTCTTTTTTCGGTCAACTTAGACAGTATGAGTAAAAAATATTTTAGTCAAGTTCCGTTTTACGACAAGCCCTTCAATGTATTCTGCATTCTAGCCCAGTTAGCGGCCTTTCTGTCTTCAGTCAACATCATACTGGCTGTTTGGGTATTTTGCGTGAGCCCGGAACTGGAAATCGATTTTGGCTTGGCGTAGTTAGCATCAGCTCGAGCGGCTTCCCTTTGAGCTGTTTTGGCATTAGGCACAAACTTTTTGACTGCGCGGTAGATATCTTCCCATTTGTCATACCCATTTGAAAGTCTCTGCAATGGCCGTGAAACTTCTGGGAAGTGATAATCTAGGTAATCTAAATTGTCTTGAGAAATAACATGGTTGAAGTCTGGATAAGACTGAACAAGCTTGGTTGGATACTCTTGTTGCTCTCTCTCAAGTCTGGCTTTTTCAGCAGCTGCTTCTCTTTGTGAAATAGCCGCCTGAACCTTTTTCTCTATCCTCTCATCTTCTGTCTCTTCAGGCTCATATTCATTATATCCGTAACCTTGAGACTTTGGAGGAGGTGACGATTTGGAGAAAGCTGCTTCCATTGCTGCTTTTAGGGCTGAGATCTCTGCTTCTTTTTCGGCAGCTCTCTTCTCAGCAGCCTCTCTGTCAGCTCGATCTTTCTTTCTAGCCTCTCGGAAAGCCCTCCAATTTGGATCCTCTTGGGTAGACCCTTCTTTGTTTTCGATTGCTTGTTGTGAGAGAGAAGGATCTGTTTGAGTTTGTGGTAAAACTACATCAACTTTTTCTTGTGTGTTAGGCACTTCTGCAGTATGTTCAGGAACATTAACTGTCATATTGGAGTCTCCTTATGTCTGAATTAGACAACTTGAATGATAATTTTGAAAACGATATGAAAATGCAGAAAGTCAAGGAAGAAGTTCTTAAGAAGTTTGAGGAATACAAAACAACCATGGCTTTCATGGCTGCAGATGCTCCCATTTCAATTTTGTGCTTAAAGGAACCCATAGAAAAAGCGCTAATAGCTCACGGCTTGTTGCGTGTCTACGATCTTTTCGATTGCGACTTTGTCAAAGTCAAAGGGCTCGGAGAAGCTCGCGTCAGGGAGCTTGCAACCTGCCTTGATCAATTCTTCTCTATGCTTTAAGAAATATTCATGCTCTGAAAGCATATTAATTCCATGCTCGTGACGAATGTATTCCCAAAACGTTCCCTTAAAGAATGCTACAGACCAAGCTTGCATTGTTGCATATCTTTTGTTGACGATTACGTTAGTCCCCGCCAACTCTGCCATTACCATGTCTGACGGCAAAACCCAAAGCCGTTTAGTTATCCTGTCTTTTCTCTTGTCATACAAGAAAACAACTTGATTTGGACGTGGCTTTGGTAGATATGGCCAACAATAAAACTTTCTGCGAATCAAATTCTTTATGAGGGGATCTTTTGCGATAACCATTACAACACAAAACTCTGGCTCGTCAATGATGCTTTTGTGTTTTTGTATAGACTCTAACAAATGAGTCTCTATGTCTTCCGCCATAGCATGCCCAACTTCAAGAGCATCATACTTGGTTGTGTCTGATAAAGCTTTGTTAGCAAGCTCACCGGCTGTTTGTCTCATCAATGGTCGCACTCATTGGTTTTAGTGTGTGGTGTGGGTCGATCTTTTCCAGCTCTTGGAAGGAATGCTCCCCATGAATTGTCTGCTCCTTTTGGAGTGAGGTCTCGATTAACCTCCCACTGCATGTTTGGAACAGCTGGGCCGCTACCATGCTTGATTACATCTGCTGTTTTATTCTTTGCGTAATCAGGCGCGTGATGAACTTTTTTAGACATATTCCCTCTCCCATAAAATTAATCCGTACAAGTAAGACTCGACAACATAAAATTTAATGTCTTTTACACGCCCAAAAAACCGCGCCTCACACGCTTCATCTTCCAAATCTATATGTAATGACTCAATCACACCAATTGCACCATTAAGAAGATCGTTAAAGAGAGATTCATGGCCGTGAACCAAAGTTGTTTTCAACATTTATAACCTTTATGAATTTGAGTTAGACCCTTCGGCCAGCTTGCGCTGTGTGCGTCAATTCGCACCCTAACCCATTTAGTGTGCAGCTTTAGTGTGCAGCTTTGTGGTGTTTAGCGTAATTAGCCAACGCGTCCACAGACTTCTTGTATTCTTCTGCTTGATTCATCTCAGATGAGTATCTTCCGTCAGCCGCAGTCACATCATCTAACTTCTTTTCCCAATGACCTTCATTGAATTGTGGCATAGCCGACATTTTGTCATGAGGATGTTGACCGTGTTTCTTGTGACCTTTATGGTGGTGCTCTTTATGGTGGTGCTCTTTCATTCTCTCTCCTAGACAGCCATAGCCGTCATTTGTTCTTGTTCCATCAAACGCTGTGCAACTTCAGCTTTTTGTTTAGCTTTGATCATCTCAGCTAATTCGATATTTGACCTCAGGTTAGCCAAATCTAAGTCTTCTAGCTCAATCATAGTCCTAACCATTTCAAGGTCCGCTTTCGATGATTTATACTCGGAGTCGGCATGTAGGTCTTGAATTTTAGCCATACGCTCTTGAGCTGACACCATGAGATCTTGCTCTTTAGCCATGTCAGATTTAGCTTTGGCAAACATGCCCATGATCTTGGCGTTGTCCATTTTCTCTTGCTGTTGAGCCTGAGCTTGAGATTGCTGCATTTGCTGCTCATTTTGCTCTTCCATATCTGCGATAACTTGACGCTTGTTCGTAATGAACGCAGCGCGGAGAATCGACTTATCCGCGATTGCCACACCCAATTGCTTGAAGTGGAGTAGCTGCTGAAGCTCCATCTGTCTCTGAGTGGACGAATAATTCCCTTCTTCAACAGCCACGGCATATTTCTGACTATGGCTGGTCCAGAATCTAGGATCTGCGTCATGTCCGAGAATATTACGTATTTTACCTTTACTAAAGTTTTTACGAATCGCCTGTAGCCTAATTTTCCCATATAGTCTTTGGGAATAATCGAGCTTATCGAATATGGTTTGAAGTGTCGTAAGACCTGCCCCTTGCCTAAGCATCGAAAGGATGCCACTTGTATCATCGGTCGCTGCTCCCAAAAGTTCTTCATTTACCCCCGAAATTTTCGTAATGTCATCTGCTAGACTATTCGACAACTCAAGTAACGATTGTGGTATGGCAACAGGCTCAATTCGTTGAATCTCTCCCGGCTGTCTACCTGCTTTTAAAGGGATTAAGAAACCATCTCCACCACTCGATTGACGGAAACACTTTGGATCAGGAACAGCGTCTACTGGGTAAATCCAACCCGCATTTAATGAGCTTTGCAGCAACTGCAACTCAATCACCTTACGCATATTATACAGGAATTGACTGTCTCTCAAGTTTCGAATAATTCCCTGCTTCCTCCAAGCATATGCCTGGATGTCTTGCTCTATATAGCATTGGACTGGAATGAAAGGATAGTCGTCAATTCCAAGAAGGTTGGCTCCATGATATACGATTTTTCCCGAAAGAGAGATAACGAGCTTTACAGTTGGGATTTCAATCTTCTTAACTTTTAACCAAGGTTGCTGTTGAAGCACGCGCTCCATCATTCCTTCTTCTTCCCCTTCGTTTTCTTCCCACTCCACTGCCTCTCCAGACAAAGGATCAAGAATGATGTGACCAGGGCGTGTAGTACGATAATAAAACTCGTCATAGGTAAACAAATTGTTGGTTGCGACATTCTGCAATTCAGCTTGTAAAGGAAATCTACCATCCTTCATTCCACCTGGCGACATCTTATCAATCTCAGCCCCATAGCCAGGAAGAAGTAATTTTGCCATCTGCTTAGAAGTCCAACGTCTACGCCAAATTCCATTGCAATCAGACAGGTCTTGCTTTCTTGTATATTGGTCTATTAAAAAGTTATTATAAGAAACAGCGTCTGTGAAAAGGTCACCTGAAATTGGGTCGTAGGTATAATCTGGGTACAAATGAAGAAGTGTCTCTCCAGTGTCACAACACCCCTCAAATGCTTGAGAAAGATATTCTTGGAAGCCATCTCTGTCGTCACACCAACGCATTACTTTGTTGTAATCGTCAGCTAAAGGATCGTCGTTGTCTGAAACAGGAAGGGTTATGGTTGACTTGCGATTCTTCCGCTGATAACCGCAAATCATGTTGATGTGACGACGGATCAGGTTGAAGAAAAACTTCTGCGCGTGCTGGGAATTGTTCCCATAAACTTGATTGTAAAGCTGCTGGTCTCCAACTTTAAATCTCTTGTCAATAGCTCCTTGAAGCCATAGAGTTGAGTTGGTTGTATAGTTAGAGGTGTAAAACCAATCCTGCATTTGCTGTAGGTTTTTGGCTTCCACATCTGATGGGTCTATATAGCCTAGACTATACTTTCCTGATTCGTAGCTTCCGATGGTAGCCTCCCTACAACATTCTTAGTGATCTTGAAAGGATCATATCACATTGTCAATTAATTCTTAGCAACATTCCCTGTATTTATCAAGAAATCTTTCATCATAAAACCACTAGAAATAGGCATCTCCACCATTCCCTAAAACACCCCATGGATCATCGCCAAACACTTGCTTCCGAAGCTGATCATAAGAGATGTTCTCGTCAGGATGTGAGAACTCCGCTTGAGGGAAAGCAGAACAAATTGCATATCGTAGAGCATCACAAATGTGATCATTCTTCTTAACCGGCTTGTCTTCTCCTCTGTCTGCAGCTTTAGAATCCCAAGCATAGGATTGCAGGCATTCCCTCAACACTGTACATCCTTTTTGAATGACAATATTTTTCCCACCAATAAACTTTGAGCAAATCTTAATACCAAGAAGAACATCGTTGTTGGCGTCTAGTACTGGCAAATCCGCCTGCCGAAGGGCAATCTTAAGAGAAGCTGCTGCGGGATCGACATAAAGCGCAGATACGTTTTTGTAGCCGATGAAATCTTTGATATCCCTAACAAGCTCTTGATCCGTCTTTGACCGCCCTTTTTTAGCTGAGTCATAGTAATACTCGGCCTCAACCCGTATCTGCGGCCATTTATTTGGTGTGATTGCACAAAGGACAGCAGCTGTTGCATTAGTCGTTCCATAGTCGATACCAACGATATAATAGGAAGGGCTAGGGAATGGATTTTCATACTCGTTGTCTTTGTCATAGCAGTCATAAATAGCTCCGTGCGCTAGAGCCCATTCTCCTAATATATAGCGATTGTACCACATGCCCGAGTAAGAAGCCTTTAACTGTTGCTTGTAGGCATCATCAAGGGTGGGATTGTCCTCCAAGGAAAAGTTCCAATGAACTAAGTCTAAACCAGGTTTGTCTATATAGTCTTTCTTTAACCAGTGGGCTGGCCCCTCAGGATTGCAAGTAGCTAAAAGCTTTGCCCCAGGAACTCGCAACCGACTTTCCAGCATTTTCCAAAAAGGTTCCGGCAAATTCGTCGCCTCGTCTACATAAGCAAGAGCCAGAGTAGAACCCTGAATCGTCGCAACAGCCGAAACATCCGGAGCACCCACAAACCATACATCTCGTCCGTATAAACGACTCATCTGTGATTTTTCTGTCGGGCATGGGAATCCTAACCTCCTGTAAAGGTGTGTCAATATGTTACGTTGAATCGCAGTCCTGTTTACCCCGATGATCATTGCATCTCCAGGAGGACCATTCTTCAAATCTTCAATCAACCGTTCTACACTGGAAAAAGTCTTTCCCGAAGAGACCGCACCAACCCATATATTGAATCGGTGCGTAGCCTCACAAAAACTCTGGTCTTGTCTAGGACTTGTTTTCGGTTTGTCCCAATTCTCCTTTAAACGCTTCGCCATCTTTCCCTAGTAAGTTTTTCAGTCTATCAAGCTTGTATCTCAACTGCATGATGACGTGGTCTTTGTCAATGTCATCTTGTAGTGGAGCAACAGTAGGTGTGAACTCAGGCTCTTTTTGAGAACATCTTACTTTACCCAACCAAATAAGAAGCTGAGTGTTTCCTGCCAAAGCCTTTTGAAATTGAGTTGCCTCAATCAAAAGCTCTCCCGTACGCCTCAAACTCTCATTGACGTTCTTATAATCCTCGCCATACTTTTCCTTAAACCTCTTTCTCAAGGTCTCATGGGATATGTTGAAGCTCTCAGCCACACGAGCTTGACTAGCTCCAGCCTTCATGTAAAGCTCTATTTTCTCCCAATCTTTATCAGACAACAGCTTAGGAAGCGCCATTTCCCCCTCCTTTAAATTAAAATAATCTATACGCTATGCATTGGAATGAATTCAAGTAATTATGCTACTGCGAAGAAGAGAAAATGGCAATGTAAAGCAGATTTACATTAAGAGGCTAACTCTAGATCTGATCTCACTTTCTCCATCTTTCTCCACAATCCCTTGAAGTGAATGTTGAGCTTACACAACTTAGCCGAGTGGAATTCCGCTATCCTAGAGATAAGATAGACAGCCCGAATCATTCGAACCTCTCTCGAGTTTTCTTCTCCCACAACCTCCTTAACCCAATCATCCTCATCTTCAATATCAAAGAGCTCAAAAAGAGCGATAGTCTCTCTTAAGAAAGAGACCATTTGCTCAGAGTCCCACTCCTCTAAGAACACATTAATTTCTTCCTCAAGACTTCTTCTTCTTCGCATCTTTCACCTTGTTTAATTTAGCCTCTTCCTCTTCACGCATGTAGATCAGATATTTGTAGATAGACCTGCGACTTATGCCAAACTCACGAGCAACCTCACTCTTGTTTGGTTCTTCTTTCAACCTCTTCTTGAAGTCCTCGAAGACCTTTCCCTTTAAAGTTTTCGCTCTACCTCCATATTTCCCTCTCTTTTTCGCTAAGGAGATTCCCTCTTTCTGTCTTTCCTTGATGAATGCAAGCTCAAACTCAGCAAATGCTCCCATCAAAGAGAGGACTAGATTAGACATCGGAGAGTCTGACCCATTAAACTTTAAACCCTCCTTGATGAAATGCACCTCAATCTTTTTGGAAACCCACAAATCGACCAAGCTCTTCAAGTCTGTCAAATTTCTAGCCAAACGATCCATGCTATGGATGAGTATAATATCATCCTCTCGAACAAACTCCATCAATACCATAAGCTGTGGTCTGTTAAGAGAGCACGCAGATGCGTACTCTACAAACTTCTTGTCTAGTGGAATTCCTTCAAGCTGCCTGTCTGGATTTTGATCAGGCGTACTAACGCGGACATACCCAACTCTTTTACCAACTCCCATTTACATTCCCCTGTGTGTAATTTTCCCTGTAAGAAGAAACAAGAAGAAACAAAATCGACCCCTCTTGGGGGAGCGATTATTCCTCAATTGGCCGACAAATAAATCGGTCTGCCGCGAAAAGGATCTCTAAATCTAGATATCCAACATCATCACGAATGCCTCTTTTATCCAGAATCTCTTGAATCCTCTTATGGAAGTCATCAAGACGCTTCCATCTCTCTCTCTCTGTAAACTTCACTATTTCACTCCCTTAACATTGTAAAGCCGTCTTTCCGGCCTTTTAATTTCACGCTTTACATGCCTGTGTTCGTCATAACAATCCATCTGACCCCATAAAAAAAAGGTCATCATACAAGCTCCTGTTATGGCCAAAACAGCAAAAACATCTGAATAATTCATTTTTTATCTCTCTCAAGTCTGTAAAGCCGTCTTTCTAAATCCCTAACTTCACTTTTTAATTGCCTGCGATCTTCACAACGCTCTTTTTGTGACCACAAGAACAAAACAAGAGCCGCGAATGCAAAAACATAAGCCATCGGATCCATCATTTTTTGTTCTTCTCCTCAAGAGCACAGAGCCTCCCATGGAAATCTTTTATTTCTGCCTGAATCGTCATCAGCATATTTTGCGTCCACGCCTGCAACGCCCTATGATCTGACCGACTTTCAGCTCTTGCCCAAAGAAATAAGGCGATGTTTGATCCAACAATTGTTAAAACTTGAGTCCAATCCATTTTGTGTCTCCATGTGTGAATTTAGGATCAACCCTACCACATGGTGCACATGTTGTCAACTTAGATTGAAAACAAACCCTAAATTCACAGTTTTTGATCTTGGCAGACCTGGGAAATTAAACCGCACCCTACTTTCACACAAGAAAAAACAGCATTGCAAAGAACGCTCAAGAATATGCGTAGCGCATTTTGTCCATACAAAAACCCCCTCTAAAACAAAAAAACCCCGCCATTTCTTAACCTTGTGTAGAAATAGGGAGGGCTTTAGTATACACCTAGAAAAAACATAGACAGGGAGAATTTATGGATATACAAACGGTTTTGGATGGAGCAGTCCCATACAATGCAAGATCATATGAAATCATTGCAGAGGTAATAGATGGCGCCTATGTTGAGCTGTCATTTTGGGGTGGGCGGAACGTCTACTCGATGGGACACTCTGGGTCAATTTCCCTAATAGATTTAGCGCAAAAGATTATCGACCTTGTGGCATCTCATCCAAATTACAGCCATGAAGAACAAAAGCTTGGGTTGTTGTTTGAGAAAAAGCTCGAGCGATTAGATCATATCAGTACACATCAACAACAAAGAGCCAATTTTCTAACCCAGTTTTTTATGATGCTGATGGCTGTCTTCGGCAACGAGGGCCCTGCCGATATTTCATACAAAGTGTGTGACGCATGTCTATTTCAGAATGCAATACACTTTGGGAGGAGCCCATGCTTAACAACGCAATAGAAAACGCTATGACCCCAAGCTTAATGGATCCGAGCGTCATGATCACCCAGAAAAAGTGGGGAGTCACCATGACTTGTGATCCAACAGGCTTTCACGCAAGGCTTGTTTTTGAAGGCTTAAAAGAGGAAAGGGATCCAAATCCATACTTCTACCAAGTTGCACATCTTACAGCGCCTTTAAGGTCTATTTGCAAGAGTGTTCATTCCCATACAGGATCTATAGACCTTTCTGATGAAAAGGATAGGGAGAAGTTCACAAATGTAAAATACAGCAAAAAAACACAAACTTGGTTAAGGACTAAAGAAGACATAGAAGCGTTAATCCATAACATCAAGCAGGAGACTGGAAGAGAGGTCCCATTCCATATCTGTGGAAGAAAATCGATTTTCGCACATGCAGTGGAAATTTTTGAGATCTACGACCCTCTTGTAGCAGAAATCAAAAAGCAAAGCGAAATATTGTTCTTACATATTTACGACAGCGCTCAAAATAATGGGGATTACACAGGAATGAGTGGCGAGGACTTCACCACAGCAATTGCCGAGGTCTTCAGAGGAATAAACAGGTACATGATAGCAGAAACTCCCAGCTATCAAGAGCTTGTTGAAAGAGTGTCTGCCACCACCAAAGTGGTTCAAGAGCACCAAAACAGCTGTGTGTCATGGGCTTTAAGGAACTTAGAAACTGTAGGAATTCGAGTAGGGGATGTTGCTTTAGACAAACTCATTACGATTACAGATTGTTATACAAAATACAATCCAGGGGAGATTGTTCCATCCGCCCAAAACATAGATAGGTCGGACGAGTTACTTGTTGAAGGCAACTCTATATCTAAAAAAGAGCGGGTGCGTGAAAGATATGTCTGCTACAACATCCAAAGGGATAAAAGGACATACACCTGGAAAGTTCTTGATGATCAATATAAGAAAAGCAAAAATCTTACAATTGCTGGTAGCTTATTACTTCCGTTTAGCATTGTAGGTGGTGTTGTTGCCACCATTGCTACTCTTGTATTCCCCCCCCTCGCCCCATTTACGATTACTGGGGGAGTTGTATCTGTTACTGGTTTTTTGGGCTCTGGTGCAGGAATGTTAAGTCATGGGATAAGCCTTAAGAATAGAACTCTAGAAGAGGCAAGAGCAGTAGGAAGAGCAACACAACCAGGGAATGTAACGATAAGTCCAGAATTAAGATTGTAAGAATTCTGCTGGAGCGTCGCAAAACGCTCCACGCAATCTCTCTTTCTCCCCTTTCCTATCCTGTCTGATAGACTCCTTAAGAATCCATTTCGAAGATTCGATCAGGCCCATCAACCCTTTCACTTTCCCTCAACTCCCTCCGCCTCTTGCGCACCCCACTCAAGTGAGACCAACAAATAGAAAGCTCCCTAAACAGGAAGTTTTTTTCAATCCCAATAGACATTGCCAAGTCCAAACCCACATTGAATATAGATGAAATCAACACCTCATCAGACATAGGCCCTACACTACGCAATGCTTCTACAAGAGCTTTTCTTGTCTTTGAAATTCCATCTTTAACAAATTCGTCGTCATCAAGCTCGTCATCAATAGACATCTTTTAACTCATACCCCCCATCTCTCTAAATTTTCTTAAAAACTCTTTGATGCCGTCTAAGTCTTTATTTGACTCATTCAAGCCTGATTCAAGGTGCTCCCAACAAGATTTTGTCCCTTGTAACAAAGAGTCTTTACCCACATCCAAAATGATCCCTAAAGTCACATACAAGTTCATTATGGCGGACAAAGCATGATCAGGTTTGGCTGATGTTGAAAACATAGCCCTAACTAAAATGGAAAAAATTCGACTCACTTCAGCTTGTGACGATACATTTGATACAGGTTTGGTTATATTTTCAATCTTCTTCATGTTTTTCTACTCCACCACATTTGGATCTTTTTCACTTTCTTCAGATGAAGAAGCTTCCATTTGTTTTTCAAGAGCTTCCCAAGATTCGTTGAGTGAAGAGAAGAATGACCCCTTGTGAACATAAGAGGTAACTGCTAAATCAACACACAAAATACTCAAGGAAGTTAAGGCATCAGCTACCTCTACTTTCTCTTGTATCAGGATGCTTTTGATGAGTCGATTCAACTTCTCTACCTTGTCAAGGTCTGGAGTTAAAGCTTTGGAAGGGTCGAATTCTGTCTGTTTTTCTGTAATTTTACTGTCTATCATGTGTTTTCCTGTGAGTATTTCTAAATCATGTGTCCGCAATTTGGACACTCTTTCTTTTTGGACTTCTTCTTTCCTGAATCCGTAAGCTCTTCCGCCTCTTTGTACACCCCAAGCAATTGGTCTTCGGTAAATCCCCATTTGAGCAAATCCAAAGGCTCCCACTCATTTGCCAAGATGTCGTAGTCAAACTTACCCTGGTTTAAGTTTAACCCGATGCAGAGATGGTCTATGTCTTCTGGGTCCAATTGAAAGTTTGGAACCCAACACTCAACCTCTTTCACCTTCATCTTCTTCAAGATCTTGATCCGTTGATGCCCACCAATGACCGTCAAATCTAGATTGACTACAGGCTTATCAATGAGACCAAACTTCTCAATCAATCCCCTGAGATGGGAAAACTGATCTTTCGTGATGCTGCGTGGATTCTTCTCGTAATTCTTCAATTTTCTGATGTTGATCGTATAAAGCGTCCAACAAATGGGAGGTTTCGTATCCCCCCGATCGATTTCATCTGTCATCAATTCATGTCCCTAATCTCAATTCTGACTCCAAGCGATTTACTCTTCTCTTGGGCATATTCCCAAACAATCAAAGGGGAATCATCCGCCCTTCCCTTGATCTGCCTCACCTTTCCCTTTTTGTCTATGTAAGTCCCGCATTTCTCCGGAAAAACGCATTCTGAGATCTCATCCTTGATCCATTTGAATGCCATCCTAAGATTGTCATCGGCGTCCAAGAATCGTGGCCCTAAACGCGTCATTTTGACTACACAGGGAATGGGAATCTCAGCAGTCTCATTCTTGAAAAGCTCCCGAATGAAAAACTGCTGCTGCCTGTGCCTTTTGCTAGACTTAGTCCAATGTTCTGTTGTATTTGATTCACTGATTGTCTTTAAGGCAATCTCCCACTCTATCTTCTTCATTTTGCACTGTCTCCTCTTCATCCACAGGATCTAGAGACTCCCACCTGTCGTCTTCGTGACATTCCAACCAATCCTTGGGATTGCTCTCACTGGCAAGAGATCTTGTCTTCTCTAGGAATGAAAGACGACACCAAGGCCTCCATGTATTGTCTTCATGAAACACAGCAATCCGCACATGCTGTTGCCCATTCTTCACCATCATGACATCTTGTTTGTCTTTTGGCTTTTCATCTCTGATTCTTTTCCAACTCATCATACCTCAACAGTTGAATGCGTTAAATCCAGCGACTCTTAACCCAGCATTTAGCTTATGAACAAATCCTTCAACATCATACCTGAGATTGAACCCTGATCGCTTTGCTGATTGCACAATTTCTACAAAATCTTTGCAGACCAAAACTTCAGAACAACCCCTTTTCAACCCATCAAAATTGGCCGCGTATTTCTTGTTCTTCTCCATAAGAAGACTTCTAGCCTCAGTAGGATTTGGCATATTCTCACACGCTTCCCGAATAGCAACACCCAATCGCATCGGCAGTCCGCCTTGTGTCTCAGGATGCAAAACCCATTCCACAGCATAGACTATCGATTGAGGAGAGTAGCGATACAAAATGTCCAACTTCTCTTCGTACGGAATGGCAATATCACACAACAAAGGCAACATCCCACGAAGCAAACCTTTCACTAGCTGCTTGTCCTTCTCCGAAAAGGCGACAAATCCCTCTGCCTGCTCTTTTTGTTGCGTAGACCAAAAACTCATTTAAACACCCCTAAAATCCACTATCTTTTACTAAGGCCTAGAAACACCCAATCCAGCGCGAATGACTGAATCTAAGCCTATTACTTTTCGTTACATGCCACTTTGCCTGAGATCTGGCGCTTTGCTTAAGTCGATGATGGTATTTTCTGTTGAAAATAGTCGGCTCGGAATGCGCGGCTCATAGGTCTTGTAAAAATCGTCCCTAGAGAGGTTGGTTGTGATAATTGTTGGCTTCATGCTGTTGTATCGAATGTCCAACATTTCAAACATCATCTTCTCACGCCAGTCGTTGTGACCCTGAGAGCCTAGATCGTCAAAGACAACCACATCATCGTCAATCAAATGCTCCAGTTGGTCTGATGGTTCCCAACCCTTTTCAATGCCTGTCCTAAGTCTTTTGAGTAAGTCATACTCTTTCCACACACGGAAGCTGTTAAACTCATTCATCATCCAACTCATCATAGCCGCTGCTATGTAGGTTTTCCCACATCCAGATGCTCCTGACAAGATCAGAAAGTTCTTCTTTCCTGCGAGGAATTTGGCAATCTTATTAGCCCCGTCTTGGTTAAGAGGGCACTTAGAGAGTGTGGCGAATTGGTATCGCAAGCCAAAAAAGGCTCGTTGATTGTAGTGGACTCGTGCCTCAAAGGCTTTTTCTCGTTCTTCTGCTGTTTTTGGTTGCATCTCGTGTCTGCTCTTTTTGTGGTCTTGTTTT
>ERZ1292642.650-Hain-H14-01um-R1-650-length-18816-cov-5_pt1 | contig 18816 bp, 23 predicted proteins | sample MGYA00564403_ERZ1292642 | MGnify/ENA primary metagenome ERZ1292642 (study PRJEB36523, sample SAMEA6512643) | groundwater metagenome | collected 2019-01-09 | study: AquaDiva: Metagenomics assemblies of 32 groundwater samples | reverse complement strand
TGGGTCTGGGTATGGTTCTGGGTATGGGGATGGGTCTGGGGATGGGTCTGGGGATGGGTATGGGTATGGGGATGGATGAATAAAAAAAGCCCCTCTAGAAAACATTGTGCTCTGTTTATTCTAGAGGGGCTCCGCAAATCTTCGACGAACGAAGAAGATTAACTGATTAGTAGCATCAATATCGGAGAAAGGTCAAACCTAAATGTATTCAAAAACTATTTTGATTGGTCGTCTCGGAAAAGATCCAGAACTGCGTGCTACTCAAAACAAGATACCTGTTGCGAATTTCTCAATCGCTACATCAGAAGTTTCGGTACAAAACGGAGTCAAGATCGAGAAAACAGAATGGCACAATATTGTTGCATGGCAAAAGAATGCTGAGAATGCTGCGAAATTTCTCAAAAAAGGCTCACTTGTTTTCGTTGAAGGTAAACTTGCATATAAAAAATATACTGATAAAAATGGAATTGAACGTTATCAGACAGAAATAATTGTATACACTTTGAAGTTTCTAACTCCCGCTAAAGTACAATCTCCTCAAGAAGATAGTTCCAGTTACGATTTCGGAGAATTCGCACCTTTCGAGGAAGAACCGAAACAACAGGAACAACGAAATAGCGCGGCTTGGGACGATGATGACGGAATACCATTTTAAGGGGTGCTCTTTATGATGATTTTCAAGAAAATTATCGAGGTAATGCAAAATGTAGAAGCCGTTGGGAAAGATCGACGCAATCAAATGCAAGGTTATAATTTTCGAGGGATAGACGACTTATACAACATGCTCCATGAAGCCCTTTCGAAAATAGGAGTTTTTTCTGTTCCATTTGTTCTCGAAGACAGAACAGAAGAGCGCACCACGGCAAAAGGCGGACTCCTCATCTATCGCGTTTTGAAGATAAAATACACTTTCTATGCGGAAGACGGATCATCTATTGAAAGTATAGTGCTAGGTGAAGCTATGGACTCGGGCGATAAAGGCAGCAATAAGGCGATGAGCGTGGCGCACAAGTATGCGTTGTTACAAATATTTGCGATTCCAACTTCTGATCCAAAGGATGTAGAAAATGAAAACCCTACACCTATTGCGGCCGCCAAGAAGCATGATCATTCCGTCAATTCTGTTAATCCAACTGTTCAAAAACAAACGCCAAAGTTTGATAAATCGGTTAAGAACTGTATTGACGGATTGCGTAAGTTCCTTGTTAGCAAGAATCTTGAAGACCACTTCGATGCTTTCTTGGAGAAAGCACATGGGAGGGAAATGAAGCCAGGATGGTTGGAACAACTCTTAGCTTAGCGGAGAATAAAAAAAGGTCCTGATTTACTTTTTTTGTTAACTTTGGAGCCTCTTAATAAAAATTGGCTTTACTGCAAACAAACCGAAGGAATCAGAACCCTTTAGTTTCCCGTCAAAAAAGAAAGCAGTGGTTTAAACCGGTCTCTGTTCAGAAGGAAGGTTCTGTTATCTCTCTTTCGAATCCTTGTGTCAACCTTTTTATGCAGCTGCTCTTTCACCGGGAGCTTGTGGCGCATAACCTCCACTTTGAGGGGGAGTAGTCTGTGCAACTTTGACGAATTGTTGCAGAGCGCCCAACACTGAGCCTAGTTGGGACATAAGCGCCGGTAAAGATGCTTGCGCCTCACCTTTGTAAACTGCACCTTCAGCCGTTGCCTCCTGTGCATCCACTTCGGCGCCTTTGCGTAGATGCGAACCTTGGTAGGATTGTGCTACAGCGAGGCCTCCGCTTAGATGATGAAGCGTTGCCATCTGGGTCAGTTGTTGCATGTGCACCGCGTTTTGCATCGCGAGCGCATGAACTTGCTGACCTGTTTGAAGCGCTGCTTGAGTAACTTGGTCTGCCACAGCCGATACATTTGCTGATACTTCGGTCATAAACATTTTCCCTTTTCGGATGGTAAAAATCAATAGACCCACATTACTTGTGGACCTACACGCACATCGAGATGTATGTAATTCTTGGCAATGCCAATCCCGTTAAACATGACCGTCACATATTTCAGCACTTCAAATCTCTTTTTACCATCCATTCCTATGATCGATATATCGGCGGCCATGCCCTGCAGATGGAACGAACTTGGCTTGCCACCGACTTCCTCATTGTGTTCCTTGCATCTGTAACCGGAGTTCACAACAAGAGGTACAGACAAAAACGTTCGGAGTGATTCCAAAGCCAAAAACAGCTTTTCTACACATTCATTTTTTCCACAGCATGGACAGTCAAATTCTTCTTTTTTGAAAAATTTCATTCCGATCTATCCGCGGAAAATGCGTCGACAAAGCGAGGGATGAAACCAAGCATCACCGCCACGAGCGCAATAGTTTCTTGTAAATCGAGGTCACGAACCTCAGACGGAATCGCGGCAGCTCCAGCGACGGCGGCCTGCAGTTTGGCTTTGAACTCAGAATTACTACGAAATAGCTCAATCACCGTACCGATGTCGCTTGCTTGCGCACCATCGCGCAACACGTACGCCATCGCGAGCGAAAGCTCTAGTATTCCTGTCAATGCTTCTGTAGCTTCCCGTGCGCCCATTTTTTGGTCCATCTCCAAGCCTCCTTCGTTTAGAATCGACAAGCCCTTTCTGTTCCAACCCCGAAGAGGTTAAAGAAAATGCTTTCTAACATTCTCTCCCTAATCTCTCCCGTATCAGTCCTCATCGGTGCACTCGTTTGGTTGCTCAGTACTCGAGACATCACCGATGATAACGCCTTAAAAATAGACAAGATCGAAAAAGAAATAACTATGATGCGCGAAAAAGCTGAGAGAGTGAACGTTAGACTGTCGAGAATGGAGGGAAAAATCGACCTCCTTCTCAGCAGGTGATTTAATTTTAAACAAAATAAAAACCACTTACCCAAATTGAGTCACCATCGCCAACATTGTCTACTGGCAAGTCGGTTGCTTGACCGCTACCTGCTGTAGATAAGTAGATTGCGTTAGAGGTGGACATTTCGCCGACCAAATAAGTATTAGAGGCAGCATAAGCAAAAGTAGCGCCACGACAAGCGAATTCATAACGCTTTGTCGAAGAAGCATCGGAGTTAATGCTAATACCACTGATATCGATATAAGCAGCACCAGAACCTGCAATGGTCACAGTATTGAGTGTGAGGGTCACTGCCACAAAAACTATTTTCCCAATGCGCACGTAAGTACCGGACTGTGTCGTATACGATGTGGTGGGGTTTGTAGTGGCACCTTTGAGGGTTGGAGTAAAAGTCCCCTCATCATAAGAAGAAAGTGTCTCATTAGCAAAGGCGATACCTGAACTAAAAGTTTTCACCCCTGTGATGGTTTGCGCAAGCTCCGTCATAACAAAGTTTGCGGCGGCACCACAGTCTGGAACGCTATATTCACGTGTTGTCGCGTGTGAAGCAGATACAATATCGCAAGTTGCACCAGCCCCTCCATTCCCCAAATAGATTTTTCTCAAACCTAGAGTTGCAGCACCGATATCGTATGTGTTGTTAGTTTTGATCGGTATAGACGACGCCAAACTTCCTGTAACTGTTATATCGTCAGCCGCAGCATTTCCAAGAGTCACGGTTCCGTTAAATGCTACTGCGCCGTTTGCAGTAATCGCATTGACCGTTAGATCTTTGAGTCCATCGGTCAACGAATTTACGAGGTCGGTGAAATTTTGGTTTACTTCCGTAGCGTCGGCAGTGGTGGCATTTGTAAAAGTGTAAGTAACGCTTGGGGCTGGCATGGGCTATTTCCCTTTTTTAGGAGCGGAGGCTTCTTGTTTTTTCAAAATTTCATTCAAAGCCATGAACACTGATGCGTTTGTAAGTTTTCCGGAAACGCTACCAAGTTTCCTAGCAGCGTCAATAATCGGTCCTTCGTTTCGCAGTAACTGGTTAACCGAAGATAGACTAGCAGAAGAAATAAGGCTGGCTGTAGGTGCAAGGTTCGCTAAAGAGGTGGCGGTTCCCGAAGGGTTAATGTCCTTTGGAATAGCTTGATAAAACTTCGCAAGTGCTTTGGCTTTGCGCACCCCGTCCGCGCCGAAAATCTCTCCCGCAATTTCAGGTGAAAGCTTCTCGATTTCTTGGGCGAGTTTCTTAGGATTAATTGCCCCAAGCTCACCCCTCGCGGTTGACATAGAACGCGCTGCCATATCAGCAATGCGTGCTTGGGTGAGTTCACTGAACGCTTCAGGCGCAAGCTCTTTGAGCGCGCGTGCGCGTGCTACATCTTGCTTAGGTAAAAACCTATCGAGACGTTTTTCAGGAACCGTTTTTTCAAGTGATTCGCTAAGCTGTCTTTTCAAACGATCGGTGAGAGGCTCTCCTTGTCTGAGCACCGATTTTTGCACAAGGCTAACAGTGTCTTTGTAAATTTTATCAGCTTTCCCAAGCTGCTCAATGAGTGCGGGATCAGGCTTGCGAATGAATTGACCTTGAGGACTACGTCCTTTTGCAGCAGTAAGGAAGGATTCGTGCCGCGCTTTAGTAGCTCCCGCAACAATTCTTTCCGTCACTATTATAGTGTTTTTTGAAGACATTTTTGCAAGTTCGTCATTTACGATTGTACGGAAAACTTTTAAATCTCTTACATTTTTTAGTGTTTCAACTTTTTTCTCAAACTTTTTTATAACTGCCATAGCATCATCTGAGATATTAAAAATATCTTTTGCATCCTTTATTGCCTTTTTTAAAGGCGCAAGGTTTGCGGGTACTTCTTTTAACTGGCTTTCGATATTATTATAAATATCTTCAGCCGGTTTTAATTTCTCAGCCACTGCACTTTGGAGTTTCTGGGAAAATGCTTCTCCAACTTCAAAGGGAGTTTTCGCTGTCTTTCCCATCACTAATGCTTGCGCAGTATCAAGCGCCGCTTGTTCATTGGTTTGAATTTGCTGACGCAATTCCCTACCAAAAGGCGAACCTGATTGCTTAGTGAGCAGAGCTTCCGTGTTTCGTATGGCTTGATCACTCGTCAACATTCCCGGTGTAGGCTTTGCGCCGATAATCGCACCGGCTTCTTGAATACCTTGAGCATCAATTTTCTTTATCGGCCCTTCGGAGTAGAGTTTTCTGAGGCCCTCAACTGAAGAACCTCCTAACTTTTTCAGGCCAGCGCCGACAGCACCGACACCAAGAGGAACTGCAGCACCAAGTCCTGCTTGCTGTCCGATTCTCCCATAATCCATTTCGTCGCGTGCACCGATCAACTTTGCAAGGCCCTGTTTCCCTGCTTCCACCGCACCTGTGGCCGCACCACCCAAAGCACTACCAGCAAGGAGAGACGCACCTCCAGTAGTTGGCGCTCCAAGCGCACCCGCAGCTTTCGCCCCGGAAGCAAAAGTAGATGCACCGGCTTCAAGAAGGTCGGGAATGACTCCAATTACATCTCCAGCATCGAGACCGGACGGATTGACGCGTGCCCACTTGCCAGTCGGGTCCTTGAATTCAAGATCACCGCTTTTCGTCGCTCGCGCCTCATAGCCCTTCCGTTGCAAGTATGCGACACCAAGTTTTGGATCTTCGGCCACAAGAGACAACGCTGCGCGCGTTCCAGTAGGAATCTGGCTATCACTAGGCAAAAAACCAGAGTAGAGCGCACCGCGTCCTGCAGCCTTGGGTTGCTCTGCAATTGAAGGACGACTAGCAGTAGCTGCTATTGTTGGTATTTGCTGTTTTGTAGCAGCAATGTCTCTCAGCCTAAATAATTCCGCATCACTAATTTTCGACAAATCGCGAAGAGCTGGCTGCTGCGGCGGCTGTTGTGCAGGCTGTGGCTGCTGAAAAGCGCGTTGCATGCTAAACAATTGTTCGTCGCTATATTTGGAAAGATCAGCGGGCATTATTTGTACCCTCTTCTTCGGATCTCAGCTGCTATTTCTTCCGGCGTCGGCCCTTGATTCTGCTGCTGCTCGATCGACCCAAAGAGAGGGAGAACTACATCATTCTCCGGAATACCGCGTTGCCTAGCAATGCGCTTGTACTGATCATCGAGACGATTCTGATTTTCTATCTGAGCGTTTTGCAATCTCTCAGTAACAGCAAATAACTGGTTACGTTGATCCTCAGTTAATAAACGTCCTTCCATGGTTTTATTGAAAAGACCGATGGTAGCAGCGTCAAATTTGCCTTTAGTATTTTCAACTGTGGCAAATTCACCTTCTCGCACAGCCATTCCTGGCTCAATAGTTTTCATGTATGAGAATATAAGAGCATGATCACCAGCAGCTGTTGGTGTTTCCTCGTTTTTAATAGCAGCGAAACGATCGAAAGCAATTTTGACTTCTTTTGTTGCCCTAGTAGTTGGATCGTTTTGCCATTCTTTTCGAAGATCAGTACTACTCTTTAAAAGATCCTCTTCGGTTTTCCGCTTCATTTCTGGAATCACGGCACCAGTCTGAGCCTTATAGAGATCCGTCCGAGCTTTCGTTTCACCAGTATCTGCAATAGTTTTTCCAAGTCCTGCTGTTGCCTGTTCAGCCGCAACCTCTCTAGCTTTCGTAACCTCCATGGAGCTAGGCAAAGCACTCGTTTCTAGCCGTACTTTATCTAAGTTTGCCTGAGACGTTGCCAATCCAAGCTCACTACTCTGCTGCGCTTGCTCAGCTGTAGGCATGTTTTCTATAGTTTTGTAATTTACCGCAATACCAAAGCCGGCATTGATCGCTTGAAGTGCGGTCAATACCTGCTGCATTTGGTTGTCTTCTTTTGATCTAGGATCAGTCGGATAAACTGTTGGCGGTGGTCTGTGAGTTATGGCTAAAGGCATTGTTCACCCCATCTGCTTAAGACGAATCATTGACTTAACATAACCCTCAGCTAAGGGACGCGCGTACTCTGCAAGTAGAGGTTGGCTTTGAACAGCACGAAGTCCATCAAGGATTTTTTGATTTTCAACTGCAGCATCAAAAGCTGAAATCGCAACTTGAGGAAGTGCAGATGTGCTTTGAGTGCCAGCAATAGCGGGGGAGATAGCGTTGCCTATCATCTGTCCTAGGCCCGCACCAGCCGACGCACCTGCAATTGCTCCCATAGGCCCACCGCCAGGAACAAGCGCACCAGCTAAACCACCGGCTGCGCCCAATAGTCCGGCGCCCACGGTACCACCACCGCTTTTCCCTGATGTACTCGCTGTTCGATAAACCGGCCTGATTTGCCTAACCATTTTTGAGCCCTCCTCACATCACGCATCAACCGTAAATAAGTGGTTGTGGATTAGGACCTGGATTCATTACGCCGATAAAATTATTGGTGTCTTCTTTTGTCATTCCTAAGTTCATTGCGCGGAAAACATCGTCTATTTGGCCTTTAGAAAAGCCAGCGTCTTTAAGAGCAGGAATCGCGCTGACATACGTTGCAGCAATATTAATCTTACTTTCAATTTCTCCTGCCTTAATTCCAGCTTGGGTGAGTTGCACTTGAAGATTCATGCCCCTATTTTTTAAGGACTCATCCATCTTGGCTATCTTCATCTGATGCGTTCGTTCTTGAGAAGCTGCGTCTTTTGCCGCTGCAATGTTGGTAGTAGCTAAATTGTGCTCTTGAGTACCCCTGAGTCCTTGTACTGCAAGATCACTCCCCGCCCCTATTTTCGCCACTTCCTGAGCACCACCCACGCCTATCCTAGCTACCTCCTGAGCACCACCTGTTCCTATTCGAGCTACCTTCTCCCCACTCTCTGCCCCTACATCAATCCCGTGACGCTGAGTTGCAGCTCCTATATCAGTTCCGTACCTAGACGTTGCCGCTTGGGTGTCTATGCCATGGCGCTGGAGAATTCTATCTTGCTCAGCTTGTCGCTCTGCTCTTTGCACCTGAGCTTGCAGCGCATTAACTTCTTGCTCTTGCCCACTCGTTATATTTTCTTGGGCTTGCTGGTTTTGTTGTTGGATAGCAAGCGCAGAGCCACTGTCGAGGTTCCCAAGAGCGGCAAATCTCCGCTGCAACTCGCGTTGTGACTGGTCAGCACGCTGGCCACCTTGGCCACGGATGCGCCTACGCATGAGCTCAAATTCGTCAATTTCCGGTGCTGCCATTATCGTAGCCCCCGACGATTATAGTAAACGTTTCCCCGGATCACTTTGAACCCTTGAGAGACCGTGTTCATGTTCGTGAACTTGACGGAAATGCGCTTGCCTTCTGCTTGCCCAAGCTCCACTTTCACGTCCTTTCGCGTTTGACCACCACCCCATACATCCGAACCCCATCTCATTGTGCCCCAAAGACTGCCACCCGGATTGAGATTAATGTCCGCGGAGTTCCCTGAACCTTCATCCGCGTCTATGTACCAGAACACTCGCATTAACCAGTTTCCAAGAGTCTCAACCGTGAAATTCGCCTGTCTAAAGTCCTTGTCGAAATGCCGTTCGAAACGCCCACCGTCAAACTCTTTTGACCAGTAGTAGCTGTTAATCGCCGAACCGTTGTCGCTGAATGTTCCGTTATCGGCCCGATGTACTTTTCCATCAGAAGCAGAAGACCCGAAATAGAGAATATTATTGTAGACAGTAAATGCTTTGGCACTCATCCCGGTGAATGGCACCCAAGAGCCACCACTTCTCGACTTATCGCGGCGAACAAAATCAAACTGGTAAATGCGATTATTTGTAGTTTGAGAGGCGCCATGGGTGACAGCTACCCAAACCTTGTTGTTGAATTGTATCGCAACTGCGTTGGCTTTGTACGAGTTCTGGAACAGAAATACATCTGGCTCTATCTTGTCAGACTTCGCATCAGAAATGACGTTGGTGGAAGTCAGAACCGTTGCATCTTGTGAGATGTTGGTAACAGTCGCACCGTCCACTGAGCCTGCGCCTTGAAGCGCATAGAAACCCGTCAACTTAAACTTCTGCTGACCCAAAAACATAAGGAGATTCCCAAATTCCACTACTGAATTTTGAGAAGCGCACCCATATTTAGAGTCTGTCTTTTTCCGTCTCCATGTTGCAGGATCAGTGTCCGGCATTTCGATCAACCAAACGCTGTCTTCTTTGAAAACGACAAGCGAGTTGCCTTGGATTCCAAAGCCAGTGATTTTTTCTCCATCTCCATCGGCAATTTTTATAAAGCTCGTAGATTTGACAATGAAGGGGTTACCAATTTCCGAGTACCACAGGTATTGCGGATTAGTACTTGTCTCAGTGAGGAAGAGACGCTCTTGATGGTGCTTTATATAGCTGTAACTAGGTGGTTGCCCATTGTCCGTTGGAGCGGCAGCACCTAGAGACGAACTCGCAATAGTGTCGTTGTACGTCGTCGCTGAAGCAGCCATTGAGGCCAGAAAATAGTAAGTGCCACTCACACCAGAGTTTGCATATGTTCTGTACAAATATTTTGTATTTACGCCAAAGCTCACCGAGGGTACCGGCACTCCACTAAGGAGCATGCTCTCACCACCGGCGGACGCAACAAGGGTAGAGCTCCCGGTCCCCACCTGTCCTTCAACCACCTGCGTGTTGACGTAGCTTAGTTTGTAGTGGTAATCGCCTGCCAAATTGCCACCAGCTGCACGCGTCCCACCGTTTGTTGCAGCTGAAGGAGTTTCTATTCGGTGACGATATAGAGCAGCGTTTGAATCGTATTTGTAAGCAGTCCCTGCGTGCCCAACAAACAACAGGTTTTGGTACATTTGGGCGTACTTAGTAACGCCTGTCGTGAAGACGCCCTGCCCCGATGGGACAGTCTGGAAGGTGGTGCCAGAAAGCACGAACATGTCTGGACCGAAAAATGCCACCATGCTCTCATTGCCACTGTTCCATCGAGCAGTGAACAGACCGTCACACGCATTTGTATTGACTGCAAAAGTGTTGAGGAGTGTGTGGCCCTGCCTAGTTTCAACTCCACCTAGATCATCGAAAACGACATTGAGACAGCCTTGCGCTTCATTGTCCGCAATAATCTGTGGTTCATATTTAGAATTTAGACCACCGTCAAAAGCATCCATGGCTATGACAGTGCGAAATCCTGCAACCATCTTAGACAACTCCCAATAGGGTGCCTGGCAAGGTCTCTTCTCTTAAAACGGATGATAGATTGTCTCTATTTCGGAGGCGTTGAGCATGAAGAACATCCGTTAATCCTCGTTCCCATGTCACACGCAATCTTTCTGTGTTGGGATGTCCCAATTCTTTCAAACTCATGTAGTACGCAGTCCCCATGACAAGATAGTGGTGGTATTGCGTAGGTATTTCGAGTGTAGAGGCGCCGGTTATTGCACTATGCTCGTCGAAAGAATACGTTTTAATCGTAACGCTAGCAGCGCTAGGAACAGGATAAAGACCGATCACATCATCGAAATAGTAATAGTATTGCGGTGTACCTGTAGTAGTAGAAGCAGTACTGTAGTTTATCGAATCTAGTTGCAATCGCGATATTGGCATCAACTTCACGGAATTGTATTCGACACGATAGATCGATATCATCCTAGATGGTACTGCATACTCTTGCTGACTAGCCACAGAAGAAGTCGTGTATCTGTTCTCAATGCACCGCGTCTTTGTTGACATTTCCAGCGTCGCAAAATACAAATAGTTTTCAATTATCTCCTCTCTAGACCAAAAAGAGGAGCTTGTAGCGTTAAGCATTCGGCGCGCTGCTTCTTCAATTCCTAGAGGAGTCATGCGTCCGTCCACGTAGTTGAGGGGTCTGTGGTCTGAGTCTGCGTAGTGCTAGGATCAGATACCCTCGAAAAAGAATCCAACACTTGTCCCGCCGCGTTCGCCGTCGTGCTTGCGAAAATATAGGACCACAAATCGTCTAGGATCAAAGTTAAAGTCGGAATGTCTGTAGCTAGAGAGATTGAGTTAGTTGATTCTTTGAAAAAAGATTTCTGTATAGAAGAAGCTAAGGAAAACGTATCAGTCATGATTTTATTGTAGGTAACAGAGCGTGCAATCGTCGATGTATGCGTGAGTGTGTCTGTAATCCCTTTGACAAAGGTAATCATCAAATCACCAGTAACACCCCATTTACTCGTGCCCCATGTCATTGCCGTTCCCCAAACTTGAGGGACGGAAGGGCCGAGCACATTGAGTGTGTTCGTGATGATTTTGGTGAAATCAGTCATTATCTTAACTCAAAGTGATCTTGACCGTTGCTGTCAAAGTATCGTTTGCGCCCTTGTTCACGACGTCCTCTAGGTCCCTAGATAGCATCGTTCCCGTACTCGCTGCAGAACTATTGAATAGCCCATATTCCGTGATCGCTCCCGTTCCCGTGCCGCTCGGGAAGGTGGAAGTCACTTGGTAGATGGAATTTGACACGTAACTCGCCACACCGGAAATACGAGCAGACTCCGTTATCAACGCAGTCTGAGAACTTAATTCAGCCGTTGTACCCGTACCAATGGCAATGCTCAGAAACGGATTTGACGGCGTTCCCGTTGTAGAGCTTGCCAGATATTGAGCCAGCTTCTCAAGTCCGTTTGTCGTGATCACGTTGAAACCGTGACGCTCAGCAACAAGCTCATCGCCACGATGCACGTAAATGTCCCATTCACCACGGAATTTAAGCGGCCTCGCTGCTCTTAGCTGGTCGGCCTCGTTTTGCATCTGCAGCATCGTTAACAGCTCCGTTATCTTTTTTGGTTGTTGCTTCTGCTTCGTGTTTCTTCATACCTTCTAGCGTACGGAATTTTTGACCATCGAAAGACTCATAGCGTATAGGTTGGTCCGTTATCTCCGCGAACTTTTCAGGATCTCTTTCGATCCTAAGTTTCTTCGGATTCAAATCCTCGCCTGTACCACTGCGCACAATAGGCGTGTAGGCACCGGTAAACTTAACGGCTTCTGATCGACCCATGACTATATAACCATGGGCGGGTATTCTCATTTCCCGATCGTTCCATTTTTCGTAGTAATCTTTGTGATGGTCATTCCAGACTTTGACGTCCATTTAATTATCCCTTGCAAACAACGTTAAAGGTAATCGCCGAGGTGTGAGCTGTTGAAAGTTCGATCTTGATGTATTGAGCTGGATTAGGAATAGGCACGAAACGCCCACTAGTTCCGGATGGAATCTGGAAATCTCTGAAGCGAGGTTTGCTAGTGTCTATGCAGTAGATATCGATCGGAAATGTCGTGTCTGTGACAGCACTACCAAATTCTACTTTGACGTAACGTAGGCCAGTGGGAAGTGGCACCATCCTAGCGCTAACACCTGATTGAATAGCCCAATCGTTGGTTTGCACAGTTGCCGTTTGCACATCAGGATATGCAATGCGTGTATACGTTGCTCCAGAAGCTATCGCTGCGTGTAGAAAAACTGCAGTGTTCGTTGCGAATGTGGGCTTATCCAACCACACTTGATCCCAAGGACCTTCAATGTCAAACAAAGGAGTGAGAGTCGTGTTCGAAGCCATTGTTTTGCGATAAGTCTTGGTGTGAATGCCAGGATTCTCAACAAGGCGTGTAAAGGTTCCGCCTGAAGTCGGGCTGACCTGAATGAAAATATCAGCCACACTGTTCATGGTCGGAATCTCAAGAAAGAGACTCCTCCAGCCTTGGCCAATGTCTATCGCTGACCCGAGTGTGGTACTAGAGGGCAACGCATAAGAGAAAACTTGGTCCTGACGAAAAGACATGACGGTGCCCTCCCTTTTGTTTTTTTAGTGCCCGAAGATGTGGAAAAACAGCACGTCACCATTGGCTGCACCGCTCACTGCCACGGAACCTGGATTGGCTGTGAGGGCTGAGTTCGCATTCATAAAAACTCTATATCCCGCAGTTGTGGCCGATTGTGGCGAGTGCATGATCGAGTCCACAACACCGAATCCTGTCGCAAAAGCTCCAGATGCTGCATCCGCTGTCACCCGGACAAAATGCATATACGAGTTGCCCATTGCCTGGTTTTTGACCAGAAAACTTGTTGTGTAAGCCATTTCTATTCCCTTTCTAAAAAAACAATTTGGGCTGTGGAGGTAACCCGTGACCCACGTCTTCTGACGCGTTTTCAGGATGCTCAGCTTGATGGCGCATGCATTGATAGAGGTTGTAGCCGTCGATGAATTCTTTTAGAGACTTGTGCTTGATTTGGCGGATGAGCCCTTCGGGATAGACTCCATATGTTCCTCCTTCGGAACAATTTATGAATTCTCCCGGGCATCGCATGGCAATACTGTCGTGCCAGCATTTGAAATTATAGTATGAAGCCCACGTATAAACCTTGTTTCCAAAGGCATCAATCGTGCGCATGGCTTGGCCAAGTTTGCCGTCATATTTGGAATCCCAAGCGTGAAACTTGTTCATCCCAATTCCGGATTGAAGACTGTGACTTGCGCCTGAAAAAGAGAAGTCGGCGCCAATGTACACTATGGGATTTGCTCCCATATAAGCCTTGGCAATGTAGAGACATGCGCCAAGAACGTTCCCACCATTTGAGATGAAATTCTCAAAACGCTCTACAGAGTTGTGCGCGTCGCGTACGCGTTGATCAGGTATTGGGCAATTGAACCACAGCACTTTTCCGCGCCAAGAGGAGATAAGGCCAGGGTCTGAGCCAACGAAAGCGAGAAGAGTTTTTTCTCGCGTTCGCTCAAGATAGAACTCGTGCGGTTGTGAACCACCTTCCGAAATTTCCTCGATAGTGACTGGGCCAGCATCAAGAGACACGTAGTAGTTAACTTCAATTTCGCGATCTTCGAAGTAATGAAAGTTGTGAAGACAAGAAATGAGAGGGATGTTCCCTTTCTTCTTCAAATCTTCGATGTTGTTTGCCAAAGAAGGGCCGGACCCCGCAATGATGCAAGGCTTGAGATTGAACTCATTGAAGAGTTTTCCAATGCCTTTTTCACCGAAGGGTCCGAATTTTTCATGATTGATTTTTTGGTTTTTTATCCAAATCTCACGCCAAGAATCAATCGTAGGATCATCGTTCTGCGAAGCTTGCTTGTGCAGCTGCGCAGGGCTTTGAGGAGGAACATCGATGGTGTTTAGATATTCCAATTGCACCTTTTTATCGAGATTAGTACTCATGTAAAGATATTCCCCTCTCTATGTTGGTTAAAACAGACTGAAAAACGCGGAACCGGACGCCGCGGAAGCGATAGAAATTGCGGCCTTACAAATCCCACCGGTACGGAAATCGGTAGCGTTTGACTTCAGACCAAAACCGCCATCGACACCGAGAACAAGAATTTGTCCCGTTACACATGACTCGTTAGCTGACATGTTGACGGCACCAATGCCCTTCGTCGCAACCCAACCGTAGTAGGCAGTGAGAAGCGTGGAATGGAGTCGAACACCAAGTGGCATGTCCGTAGCGGTGATTGATGAAACCGTAACGGAGTAACCCGTCACTGCTGAAATTGTACAAGCATAGCCGGGGCCGATTTGGCTGTTCCCGGCGTTGTAGACAAAGAGGTACTCGTTTTCATCAACCACGGCACGAGTGCCAAGCTCAGGATCATTAATCCCAAGCGTTGCTGTTGAACCAGAAACACCCACACCGAATCTGACAGGTGATACGCTATAAAAAGTCATTTCAATTCTCCTTTCAGCCCGTGTTAGGCAGTGATTGCAGTTAAAATTCCATGCCTTCTATTGTTGGATGATGCAAACACGCCCATCCAGTACAGTTTGGCCACTTTTACGTTCTGATTTATCGGCTTGGCGAAGGGCTCAAAACGAAAATTCTCGTCTTTATGTGGGTAAAGATCGAGGTATTCCATGTTGAGCATGTAGAGGTCACCGGAAGCGGCGTGGTTGTCGGCAATAAAAGGCGCGGAGTTAAACATTAGATGTTTAAACCCACCTTTTGCCGTCTCATCATCGCTTTGAAATCTTTGCTGTGGTTGCAAAAGAGCGTAGTAGCGATCGAACATATCTTGATCGCCTACGCAGAGATCCGGATAATCATCACCGTCCCCACAGTCACCATAAAGGGATTGCATCGCTGATATGGTGAGAGTGGTTGTTGAAGAGTCAACCGTTCCGTTCATCCAAGAGTAGGAACCGTGAGCCAATCCGCCGTAGGTGCCGGTCGTGTTCACAGCAAGAGACAAACCTTGGATGGATTTTGAGTTAGTACCAGCACTGAAGAGACCAGTGCCGAGGGTATCTCCCATCGTCTTTTCAGCAATCTCTACTTTGCTTTTCACGAAATTGATAATAGCCGCATCACCGGAGTTACGCAGTTCATCGCGACGAGTTATCGAAATAGCAGCATAGAGCTGCTTCCATTCGAACTCGAATGCCGTAATTACGTCATTATCCGCTGTGTCTAAAGTCTCAGAACCTTGGTACCACCCCGAAGCCGTTGTGGTTGCATAGTTCAAAGGAACCATGACTTTATCACCACCACTTTGTGGCTTTTCCTTGGCTTTCAGCTTTTTCAAAAGCGCAGAGCGGTTGAAGATGTTGTCAACGAGTTTTGGGACAAACTTCTTTTCTGTTATCGCCGAGATTTGGTCGTATGTTAAAGGCATTGTAGTATCTCCCTATTTTTTTGTGTTTAACCGAGACCCAGTTCACGCAATGCTTCTTGCGCCATGTCGTGGTAAGATTTTTTTCTAAGATTTTCCGCGCGTGTAACTTGCATCTGTGACGTTGAAGTGGGAGTGCCAAAACCGAATTTGGTTTGTTTTTGTAGCTCTTTTCCCACTTTTTCTTTTGTCTGAAGTTGGGCGCGCGTCATGTGCTCGTCCCACAAATAGTCACGAGCAGCTGCTTGAAAACTTTTAATCCCACCGTCGATAGCATGTTGCATGATGCGCTGTTCAAGCTTTAGCCCACTGTCATCTTCTTTTTCCCAATCGAAATCCGAATGGGCGTCACGATAGTTGGCTATTGAGCTTTCAAGCGTTGCATCTTTCTCTGCAATCGCACGCATGTTGGCCATTTTTTCTTGATCAGCAAGGACACTAGCGAGTTGCTCGACCTTGCTGCGAAGCTGTAACATCTCTGGAGTTTGTTGAGAGTAGTGTTGACCACCTTGCTGAACTTGTTGCCAAGAAGAGCGCACGGTATCAAGCCACTGTGGATTCGCTTTTGCATAATCATTGATCTGCTTTAGCTCATCGTATTCCGCTTGGAATGTTTGACGTTGATTGTCAAAATCTTCGCGATCTTTGGCGTACAGATTCCTATCCACTCGGAGTTGATGCATCTTGTCTTGATAGTCGTAACCCTTTTGGGCATACATTCTGTATTTGTGATCATCGAGTGCAATATACTTGCCCCCGTGTTTGATCACCCATGGGGTTTCCGCTGAAACGGGAGCGCTCGCAGCAGTAGCCTCACTGTTGGCAAGTGTTCCCTCTTCTGGCGCGCTCATTGGGCGCTCGGGAGCAAAGGCCTCAGACATTAGACTATCTACTTGCTCCAAAATCGCGTCGTCACCCATGTTCAGCATTCCCTCTTTTTAAGCAGCGAGAGGTGGCTCACCTTGCGCGGCCACCATTTCTTGCTGTCCTGCAACTTGCGCAGCTTGCTCTTTTCTCTTTGCAAGCTTGTTTAAAATCTGTTCTTTCTTTGGATCATCTAGTGCGGTGAGAAGATCTTCTTCGTCATAAATTCCAAGTTGGAACAACTCCTTCGCACGCGATTCTCTTTGAGATTTAGCGAATGGAAGTGTTGTGCCTGTGGTGATCCGAATATCTAGATTGCCTTTAATCTCGTATTGGCGAGTGTTCGTAGGAATTACTTTTTCACCTTCCGGTGTCTGAACTTTTTCATACTCTTGCACCGTGGCTACACGCTGTCCCTCGCCTGCTTCATCGAGGACGTTATCAATTGCCATTTTGAAATATTTTTCGGATTCAGGATTGTCTGTTAGGCGCACAATCCGAGGTACTGTGTAGTATTGGAGAATTCGAGAAGCCTGTTGCTGCCCGACTGCAGTGAGCCACGTGTCAATGTTCCTGCCTTTCAAGCGCACGATCGTTTGCGCTGCTTCTTGCAGGTTAGAAATTGCAACTCCAGAAGCATTTGAAGCTGGCTGTGCTCCCATTGAGACTTCGTGAATTGCGGCGATCTTATCGAAGAGTTCTAAGGCCCGATCGAGAGCCTGAAACACTGAAGATGGCACTTCCATACCTGGCAAGCGTTGCGGAGGAGCGCCATCAGTGTGCGGTATCACCAGTCCGACTTTATTGATCAAGGAATAGTCATCAACGTTCGAAGACAACGGATTTAGCCAGACAGGGTTACCAGTCAAGGCGATGATATCGAGGGTGTAGGACATGAGTCGGTTGATAATCTGTTGAGGCCCCTTAAGCTTCTCAACATCGCTCGCACCCCAAAACTCACGTGGTAAAACCCTGTTTGTAAATTTAGCAAAAGGGATTTTGCCATCGAGGTAAGGGTTTGGCCCATCGCTGAGCACCTGATTACAGGCGATAAGAATTTTTCGTCCGTTCGGATATTTCTTGCGGGTTCTAAAGGCTTTGCGAATGCGCCCCTCTTCGACCGCTTCCTCAATCTGTTCTTCAATGAGGGTGTCGTCCTTGAGGTAACAGCAGATTTCCAAAACCTCGTCTGGCTTCTCTTCTCTCACTCGCTCGCCATAAGAGACCATCAAGTTGTCGGACGCTGAGCGCACCGCAAATTCTTGACGATCCATTTTGTTTTGAGTTTGAGCCTGAAGATCAGATACATCTGATTTTATAAGATGGGCTTTTTGGGGATATTTTCTCTTTAGTTCGCTAACTGGTTTTGGTTGCGCCGTTATGAAGTAGCCACAGTCTTGCGTGTTGATATCCGTAGCCTGTGGATCGGGATAGCAATACAAGATATCTGTGGTCTTAAAGCCAAGATCACCAAGTCCTTGCAATGCATCAAAGTCGTAGCTCTGATCCGATATTGCAGTTCCGTAGGTGAGACCATCAAAAACAGCCTCAACCACAACACGCGAATAAGCATCCCGGTCCCATTTACTCCGTAGGACTTGGGTCATAATCGCAGCAAATTCGAAATCAGCTGGATTTTCTGGAACCGCTTCTATGTTGGGACGAGAATCCGTGATGAGCGCAATAAGCAGCTCTTGGTACGCTGCGAGGATGTTCAAAACTTCAGCGTGGAGATGAGCAGGACGCGACTTGTCCCATTGCTTACCTCTAACAAATCGATAGTTCTCTACCCAATCGCCGTCGTACGCTGATCGCGCCTGCTTGGACCGCTGAAACAGTTTCTCGACCATCTGCACTGTCTTCATCTCTGCTTCATCGACAGTGCTATCAGACGATGACTCACCTTCGCGTGGTGCGTCGTCGATAATTCCCGCTTCTTGTCCATAATTAGCCATGAATACTTCCATTTTCTAAGAAGTAATCGTTGAACTCGTAATTGTGTTTTTTGGGCTTCGGCGCGTACTTCGTGAGGTCTTCGTTGCCGACCTCGGTCCAGCCTTTGGCTTTTGCAAGCTGTCGAGCGTGAGCATCTGAACGCACGACACAGCCTAGAGATGGGTGCCGATATGGGATTGACTCACCCTGTAGTATGAGTTGCGGCACTGAGTACACACGCCTGGCTGTCTCGCCGCATCGACAAACATATGGCAACGAAGAGTCGCTCATAGGTCTTTCATCGGCTGACGATAACTCGCAAGCGTTGCAATAAAAGTCGTACATTGGCACGTTCGGCGTTCTCTCTTAAATTTTGATGGGGGTAAAATAGATTGTGTACATTGTAGGGGCAGATGAAAGAAATTGACAAGAGATTTCGCCATACCCATAATTCTCTTTGAAAACCCTCTTTTGGAAACACTTATGGATCTATGGCATCTTCTCCCACCTATGGCGGTAGCTTCCCTCATCTCTTTTTTTTTGGGATTCTTTATAGGGCGCATCATTAAGAGGAAAGAAGATCCGGCCGAACCTCCTCAAACTGTCC
>ERZ1292642.649-Hain-H14-01um-R1-649-length-18819-cov-6_pt1 | contig 18819 bp, 34 predicted proteins | sample MGYA00564403_ERZ1292642 | MGnify/ENA primary metagenome ERZ1292642 (study PRJEB36523, sample SAMEA6512643) | groundwater metagenome | collected 2019-01-09 | study: AquaDiva: Metagenomics assemblies of 32 groundwater samples | reverse complement strand
TTTAGGGATAGCTGGGAAAGTCCAGAAATCTATGCAGACCTAATTCTAGCACTACCGGAGATGCAGAAGCTCGCACTCTTCCCGGAGTTGGTGGGAGCTTTGGAAGGAGCTATAAAACAAGTCCACTCTAGTATATGCGACCAGCCAGAGCATCTAAGCTGGGTGGACCTTATTACAAAGGCAAAGGAATTGGAGGTATAATGGAAAAAGAATTATTCAAAGAGTGGGCAATTTTGGAAATCTTGGGGCACAGGAAGTTGGCCGGACTGATTACCGAACAGGCAATCGGCGGGTCCAGCTTTATCAGGATTGATATTCCTGGAGATATGCCCGCTACTCAGTTTTACAGTCCAGCCGCAATTTATTGTATAACACCAGTCTCGGAGGAAGTGGCTAGATCTGTAGCCAAACAATATCAGCCGACTCCGGTGAGCCGGTGGGAATTGTCAGAGCCTAAATTGTCAGAGCCTAAAACTGAGCAAAATCCAACCGAGGTGCCGGAATACGGAGATTAGCGGACGGATAAATAGAGAACGAGGGAATGAAACAGGTGAAACAGGTAATCAAAGAACTGGAAGCAATAGAAAACGTGGAGGCGAAGAATGGAAAAGAATGAGTGGGGGTTAGAATGAAAGTTAAAGTTTGGTGCGAAGATTGTTGTGGGTCTGGGAAAGTATGGGATACGTGGGGCATAAGTAGGACTTGCTTGCTCTGTAATGGCAAAGGCTATGTTGAGAAAGACCTATACGAGCTAGATTCTCACCAGAGTTTACCAAATCATGAGTGGGGTAAGGCTTTTGAGTTAATAGAGACTGCGGTATGCAATGTCGTTCAGATAGCTATGCTCAAGGCAGGATTTAGGAAGGTAAAATTATGACTCCCAAAACAGGCGCGAAAGACCCGCATGAAATCGTAATCAAAATGCTGTATATTCCTGGACTGAGCGTCAATCACTACAAGTTTTCAGGCGGGAAATATACGAAGCCAGAGGTTAAGGAATGGGTGAAGAACCTCAATAGTGAAGTTTTGTTGCAAGTATATCTGTACCCCGATATAGCATTTAAGCCCCTCGTAATTGCCGTCTCTGGGGAATTTAAAGACAAACGGTCAATGCCTGATTTACATAACATTTTAAAGATAATCTGCGACTCGATAGCGCCAGCCCTGGGAGTGAATGACCGGGACATTAAGACCGAGACCGATATTCCCAAAGTAGTTAAGCGGGACTACGGTATTTTCTTCGGCAAAAAGATAAAGCTGCAAGCCACTGGTGAAATAACGATTAGGATTACGGAGTTGAAATGAAATACGAAGGCAACGATATAGAGATTAAAATCTCAAATCAAATGGCGGATGTGTATCTGAAATCTCTTGATAGTCTTTCAAGATATAAATTTCTCATGTTTGGCTATTACGCTGCTCAATGGGTAATGCTTAATAAGCTATTGCAAAAGCCGAGGCCGAATCCTTTTAAGCCTCTAGTGGATTTAGCGAAGAAAGTCCCTGATATTAATATAGGAGGGATAGAATGAGCAATAACCTTTTGCTTAGTCCAGAGGAATTAAACACAATTTGGGATAAACAGATTGAAGAAGGCGAGACAATAGCACAGGCTTACACACGGATAGCCAAAGCCCAGCATGATAAGATTCTGGTTGAATTGCAAAAGCTGGATAGGAAATATTCCTGCTCACTGGACTACTCGGATGCCATGAAGAGTCTAATAGCCGGAATGGAGCAGGAGGCTAAATGAATAAAACAGCTATCGAATGGTGCGATTACTCAGACGGGATTAAATCGTGGCAGTGCTTACAAAGAGTAATGCCATTCACAACATCCAATCTGAATTCAGGGAATTTTGAGAAAAGCTTAATATGGTGAGCAATAAGTATCTTCCCCTTGCTATAACCGCATTGACGGCAGGTATAATTGTCCCTTTCAAATACCTTGCGTCTCCATTCTTTCATTTCAAAGGAATATCTAGCTCTCTGATTTTCTGGGCTAATGCCACCCTTCCAGCGTGGATGATCAGTACCTCTGAGAGCATGAACCTTAGTACCATTGCTGATATTAAGTCTTTGTTCAGGCGTATTCCTTCGTCCATGAGTGCGTATTCTAGCCTTTGCCTTTTCAGATATTATTTGTTTGGCTTGATTAGACAGATGTTTACCCTTCCAATATCCTATCTTTCCCTTGTGAATTATGCCAATTTTAAGGCGGACTTCATCCGTATGGGTTTTCCCAAACATGGGATTATTTTTGCCAGAGAATATATCAGACAGTTTCTTCTTGGTTTCATCACTATGATGTTTGCCAAACATTGGTGCTTTCTCACCTTTATTGCGGGATTTACCAAGTTGTGCATTTCTCTGTCTTTCTTTCCAGAGTTGAGCTTTTACAGGGTCTTTAGGCAAAGGCATAATTTATATACTTACTAAATAATCAGGCTATTCTATTATACAATGAAAGGAGTTAAGGATGCAACACAGCAAAATTGAATGGTTACAAGGAGGCTACTCCATAAATCCCGTGAAGGGCTTATGCCCTATGGATTGTAAAGACAATGATGGTAAATCTTATTGCTATGCAAGGCGGATGTATTTAAATCCCTATTATGAATCTATGTATAGCCATCCTGAGATAAGGCTAGCTCAGGACATACTCAGCCAGTTTTATGCTCTAAAACATAAAAAGCCGAGTAAAGTATTTGTAGGGTCCACTATGGAATTGTTCGGCGAGTGGGTAAAACCTGAATGGTGGCATAGTATAATGGCCTATGTCAAAGCCTATTCGGAGCACACATTCATATTTTTAACGAAACGGCCTGAGAATCTTCATAAGTTCCAATTTCCGCCAAATGCCTGGGTGGGCGTGAGTGCCACTAATCAATTACAGGCAGCGGAGGCGTTTCATTACCTGAAAAATGTAAAGGCTACCGTAAAGTTCATATCATTTGAACCTCTTTTAGGACCAATGCCATTTGAATACCTGGATAAGCATTTTACTCAGGCGGGTATCTCCTGGGTGATTATAGGGGCCCAGACCCCGGCGAGCCTCAAAACTATGCCGAAACTAGGCTGGGTAGAGGAAATAGCTAACGCAGCGGAAAAGGCTAAAATACCTGTATTTTTAAAGGACAACTTGCTTTCCTGTATTGACCAGTATCCCTTTGCTTGTAAAAATGGCAAATATAGGCAGGAGTTCCCGAAATGACTGGTCTTGACTTTCTGGTGATTTTCTTTGCCTTCGTGCTGGCTGGCATTGTCCTGTCTTCCCTGCTTCCCAGTCTGATGGAGAACTTTGTAGAATGGTATGTTAGGAGGAAAAAATGACACCAGTGCTGATTTTATGTGAAGTTGAGCATTGCAAATTTAATCAGGAAAAGAATTGCAATGCTACTATACTCACGATTGTTAGCGTCTATACCAGTTTAAGCTCAGAGGGAAAACTAATATCTAATCCAGTTTGCAAGAGGTATGGGAAAAAGGAGACAGTGAAATGACGGAGACCAACAAGAAGAAGCTATTGGAGTTCTGCGGTTGGAATTATAGAAATGGCTTTTGGTATAAGGATAATCAGGTTGATTATGTCATTCCCACCGCAGACCTCACAACCGACTGGTTATTTACGAATTTCGTGCCTGCATGGAATAAGGCAAATCCTGAGAAAGAGATTGATGCCGTAAGTTTCGGTCATTTCACAGACGAAACAACTAGACCCAAATATTGCCAACTTATGGGCTGCGATGTTCCATTGATAACCAAACAGGGCGATACTCATGCCGAAGCCTTCGCAAATGCTTGTCTGAAATTGATTGAGGCAAAATGACCATCCTGCTAATCTTTGGCATACCGCTTGCCGCTATCCTGTTCCTCTGGAAAGAGTGCGAAAGATGGGAGAGACGATGACCTGCACGGATAGCAAGGCGTGGCCCTCTCTGGGAAACGGCTATGCTTAAGCGTAACGTCAAACAGAATCCCCTGCCTTTAGGTATGGGGAGTATCAATAACAACAATCAGAAAAGATGTGCATGGAAAAAGAACACTATCCCGCAGGGTTGCTCTTTGTTTAAGGGGACATGCTATGAATGTCCGTTACCCGACTGTAAGTTTGAGTTTGATAGAGAAGCTAAAGCTAAGAAAGGATAAGGTGATTTCGATAATGACAGAAACTCTTAAAGAAGCAGGGGTAAAAAAAGATAAAGCAATTTTAGCCCATGTAAAAAGCATTATGGAGGTTGATATCTTAGAATATCAACTACATTTAGCCAATGCTGAAATGAACGCAAAACGGATTTTGGTAAATGAAGCGGTTGCTGAGTATTTAAAACTAAAGATAGAAGGAGATAGATGACAGTAGAAAATCAAACACAATCGGCGGGATACCCCTCTTTAGAGGATATTATGGGCTTGCAGCAATACCATCAGAGTAAAGAAAAACCTATTGATAAGGCGTGGGATTTGGTTCTTGAAGCTATAGATATATTAGGAAAAGCCCACGACTTTCTAGTTAAATACAAATTGATGAATGTGAAAAAGAATGATCCATTGCGGTAAATGCGGCGCTTTTATTAGCAATAAGACACCCTGGTCATGGGGGGGAACAGTAGTATTTATTTGGTGCAAAAAGTGTAAAAAGCTACTAAGTTTATGCTGGAATTGGTAAAAGAGATTAAAGGAGATAATTAAATGACGACTAAAGTTTGGACATTTTATATCTGCGACCGATGTGGTAAAAAAGTTGAATATGAAGGTGAGCGGGCAGTCGAAGTTCTCCCCGAAGGCTGGTCTATCTTCACCTACAATCTCAAAGAAGGCGAAGATAAGCAGATTGACTGCTGCCCCGATTGCGACAAGGCAATAGCAGCAGTCTTGCAGGGTAGCGATACTCCAGAGAAGAAGCCACGCAAGAGGCGCAGCGATGCGAACATACCGAGGGTAAAGCTAGAGCAAAAGCTAGGGCAAAAAACCATTCTTGTAGAAAAAATAAACTTAGAACCCATGGGCACACCTACCACTACGAAGGTTGATTATGTGAGCGCCTTTCCAGGTACGGATACTCCAAAGGCAGCTATAAAAGTCGAGCGCCTTATCACAAAGACTGGCTTAAGAAATACTCCATACGAGTATAGATATGGCAACGTTATAGTTCATGGAGAAACAGCACGGGCTACTTTACAAGCACTGGATTTAGCCATAGGAACGACAACCTGGCGTTTAAAGCTCTGCCCGGAAGATGTTGAATTGGTCAAGGCAATCGAGGGGAATTGAATACGAATACTCGGCGCAAGCCCCTGACTTTAGTCATGGGGTAGTTGACTTTTTACGTATCATCCCTGAAAGGTATAGTTTCTGCTACGGAAACAAGAACTTTAAAGTTCTGCACCTGTCCTTGAAAACTTGCTCCGTCCCAATGTGCCCAGATTTCCAGAGTATCTCCTGCGAGTACCGCAAAATCTTCTGAGGGCTGCGTTACAAATCCAGCCGCATTCCTGAGTCGTTCAGTTCCTACAGCAACTGCTGTAGTAATTCCATTGTTGCGATACACTTTTCCATAAGATAAATCACCCGCTAAATCAAAGACCACCGATACTGTGCCACTCCGGCCAATCTTAGTAGCTTTTACTCTCCCATAGGTAGTGGCAGGAGAGTTAACAACAGCAGCAGAGTTCAAGCCAAGTGCAGTGCCGGCAGAAAACTCACCAGACGAAGCCCAGATGGGATTAGCGGCAGTACCTTGCGTTTTCAGAAAATACCCTGCTGTGCCAAACGCTAGTCTAGCCAAGGAAGTGCCATTATGATAGAAAATATCACCCTGAGCTGTATTCGGATAATCAGGGTAAGCGCCCAGAACTATCTCGCCTGCATTGCCTTTCAAAAAGTCGGTGTTGGAAGATAAATACGTATTGAGATTCGCGGCAGTGACCACGAGACCCACGGTATATGTAAAAACTGCTGTCCAAGCCATTAGATTATCCCATGCTCTTTATTTTCTTTTTTAATCATTTCCAAATCCTCTGATAGTTCTAGATTCCTATTTTCCACTTTAGGCCTCTTCAAAAGTTCTTTTTCAATATCCTCTTTATCGGCAGGAAAGAGAACTTTATACCATTTGCCATTGTTTTCAGGGCTACCACAGTTCGAGCAGATAAATATTGCATTCTGAAAAGACGCCACAACAGCGCTTTTACAATTCGGGCAATCCACTATCCATCGCCCGGCATTAATTCGAGCCGCTAAATGCCCTATAATTTTATCCTTAGCAGGAATGGACTTGCCAAAGGATTTATAAAAATAAGAGCCTATAAATTCCTGATATGGCAATCCCTGCTGATCCTCATGATGGTTAATAATATCTAGTTTCATTTTAATAAGCTAATTTTGTTCTTGTGCCTAACTCCGAGGTATCCAAAACCCAAAAATCACTAAATCCTTTAGCCTGTGAGCATTCCCAAGATACAATGTGCTCATGATGCTGGCTTATCCTGTGATGGATAGACTCAATAAAAAAATCCTCATTAACTCCCAAACCGGCAGAACCAGTTCCTATAATTGTTATTCTGTCTGAGATTTCCCTATCTCTCGCATGAGCTAAATGAGTGCCATCTTTATTCGCGCTGAAAGTAACCGATAGAACCGGAATAGGATTTTTGTATATGCTGAGATTTAGACGTCCCCAATTGTCAGCTTCTTGACTGCTAGGAATAAATTCAGCAGGATTGGCATATTCCCTTGTACCATAAAGCGTCATGCTGGGTGCATCCAGTTGTCTTACTTTTACAGGGTCGGAACGAGATAAAAGTGAACCCTGAGCTTGCAATTTAGTTACATAGGCATCAGAAGTAGGATTTGTATTTGTCAAAGTAATTCGCATTTCATTGCTCAATTTTTCAACTGCCACAGTAATATCCGTATTCATGTCCGTGCCAGCTCCGGCTGTTGAACTGGCAGTATAATCCGTTCCTGCCACAGGTGTTGTCCAGGCATCAACCGCAATGGAATCCGTAGGACTATCGGGATTAGGATAAGGTGCTATAAAAAGCCGTGTTCCACTATTTCTAATAATGAGAGGGGAATTTGTGCCTACCTCTGGCAAAGTCCAAAGAATAGTTGAGCTGCCTGCTGAATAAATTGTTACTTCAGCTTCCAGAAGATTTGCTATTTGCTCTAACGGATCTCTTTGTTCAATACCAATATAGGATAATGTTCCCCCGGGTCCATCGGATATAAGAACTTGTGAGATAGTATGAGGAGACACTAATCTGTGCCATCTGTCTTCATAGGCTATCTTGCCGTCTTTAGTTTCAAGCAAAAAACCAGCCTCTGTTTCCTCTATTTTCCTGAGAGCTTCAAAAGGTTCTAAATCATTTGTAAAAAACTTAGTGATTGTGGTTTGCCCATTATCAGTTGTCCGTTTTGCCGTACCGGTTCCCCAGCCTGCGTAATCAAGCAGATTATTAATCAATGTGCCTGTCAACAGAGTGGAATATACAGGTGTTGATAGTTTGCCACGATTGATAAATCCCAGAGGTCCTATTGCTTCTAAAGTAACCGTGTTTATTCCCTTGATTTGTGGAGACGGATTAATGCTCTTTAAATAACCTGTCCAGAGGTTCGTGCCCGATTCCTGCAATTGCACTAATCTTCCTGGTAAAATGCTGCCAACTAGCGGGCTAGATAAATTAAAACTCGAATAATCCTTGCTTTGATTATTTATCTGTGCGGATAGCATACCGGCTATGCTTTTGCCTTGTATTTGGCTGGCATAATCGCGCCCGCGGGAGCATTCCACATCAAAGGTGAGAGCAGAGATATTTTCACTCGTGCCGGTAAAAGTGCCGTCTCCGTTCCAATCCACGAGCAAAGTATGGGAAGGCAACATTAAATTACTCCCCGGAATCCGCCGGCCAATTTAGTTGTTTTGACAATCTCCTGAACTTTGCGCCTGAACTCATCGAATCCATAAATAGGCCCGCTGAAGTTTATTGTTAGCCCGGAGTTAGATTTCAACCTGCTTAATGGGATCACAGCTTCGGATTCTTTCTCGCCCACAAGGGCGAGGGTTGGGCTTGTAATTATGCCCCCATGTTGAAGACCAGGCACCATTTGGGACCTGCTAGTAGGCGCTGGGATTCCTCCCCCACTACCACCACCAATAATAATATTTTGTAGCCTTTGCTTGGCCGCTTCGACTGAGCTAATCATGCCGAGAATATTATTAACAACTTTGGTTATACTTTCCATTTGGCTGTTTAATCCATTAAGTAACGATTCGCCTAAGCTCTGGCCGGCATTTTGCCAGAGCGGATTATAGGATTCGAGTAAAACAACGAGGTCATTCTGATTTTTAGATAACATTAAGTTTCTAGCTTCCGCTTGTAAAACCTCTTGCGCGTTAAGCTCTTGCCAATGCACTCCAATAGCGTTTCGTTCGCTAGTCAGTTCTTTTTGTTTAGCTTCCAGTTTTTCAGCGGCATCCGCTTGCCTGAGCGCTCTTTCTTTAGTAATATTTTCCTCAGCTAGCCTTGATTTCTCCTCAATTAACTTTATATCCGATTGCAGAGATTTAATAGTTCCATTTTCTTTCTCTTTTTGCGCTTTCTGAGCTAAGGCCAGCTCAAAATCAGCTAAGGCTTGTTTAGCTTCTTTCACTTTTACGGCGTTCTCTTGCTCAAGAGATACCCATCGATTATCAAATATCTTCCTGGAGGGTAAAGCCAAAGCCTCTTCCACTCCAGCTAATAATTTCTCGCGCCGTGCCGCATTTTCCATTGATTCCGTGGCTTTATCGCGAGCTTTTTGTTCAGTGTTAATTAAATCAATCTTATCTTGTATGGGTTTTAATACGGCTTTTGTAGTGGCAGCTAAAGTTTCTAGTTCCTTTTCGGCTTCCTTATCTATTTGCTTTAGCCGCTCTTTATGAAAAATCCCGTATTCTTCCAATCGGGCATCTATAGATGCAATATCAGCTTTTTCCATTTCAGTATTACGAGCCTTGAGAGCTTTAACGACCTCATTGCCCATAAAATCCAGTTGACTGATAGTTGTTTTGATTAAATCCTCAGTGGCTTTTTCAGTTTCCTTCAATTCATTAATCACTTTGCTTAAACTTTTTTTATATTCTTCGGATAGATTATCTGATTCCTCTAATATTTTTTCGAATGACTGAATTGTAGTTTTAAGCCAGTTTTCGGTAGCCTCTGTGGTTGGCCTCAATGATTTGGCTATGCCTATCCAACTATCTTCAAAATTCTTAGTAAATCTATCAGCTATTTCCCCTGAATCATCAATAGCTAATGCTAAATCGCCAAACGCTTTGGCATTATCTTTTACTTCGTTTTCGGATTTTGCAAATAGAGAGATGATAGCCCCTACGGCAACTCCGATAGCTGTGAGCCCCAGGATAATTAAACCTACCGGCCCCAACATAAAAGCTATGGCTGCTCCTAATGCTTTAAATCCCACTATAAGGCCTGGCAAAGCCAATCCTAATGATAGTATGCCTGCCAATATTAGAGATACTACCCCGGCAATAGCTGTTCCATGCCCGATAAAGGATTTCATTTCGGGGGATAAATCCTGGAAGCCTTTGAGCATTTCATTTAGCTTTTTAGCGGCATCGGAGACAGCGGGTAATAAAGTTTTGCCTATTGTCTCCCACAAATCATTAAGGTTATTTTTGATATTCTTTATCTGCCCGGCTGTTGTATTGCCAAAAGCTTCTGCCTGTCCACCAAATTTCTGAGTCAAAGCAGTCAGGGCTTCCGTTGCCGTAGCCCCCTCTTTAAGCTGAATTCCGTATCTTCCTAGAATCTCCGTGTTGCCGCTGGCGACCCGGCCTATTATCATTGCTGCGGAATTATAATCTATGCCCTTCCCGGTAGCTAAATCAAGGGTTAGTCCCATAAGTTTAAGAGATTTTTCGTAATCTCCAGTAATAGCTACCAAAGAGGCCAAAGCCTCACGCTGTTGGTTATCCGCTATAGCTGTTTTTTGGATTGTAGCTGAAATTGTAGCTTCAATTTCTTTTTCCACGTTAGCATAAGATACCCCTACATTATCCAGGGCCTTTGCAAGCTTCACAATTCCAGCTTCTTCATCAGCGGCGGATTTAACAGCTAATACCATGGCCCCGGTTGCGGCAGCACCAAAAATAGCCAGCATATTACGGGCCTTAGAAAGCTCTTCGTTATGCTGCTTGATAGAGGAAATTATACGAGACATTTGAGGTGTGAATTCGTCCACGGCCTGAATTACGGCCCTTAAACGCATATCCCCAGCCATTTATTCTTTTTCCTTTGCGACTTCTATTTCGGCATTTATCAAAATAATCATTTTTTCTATCACAGCATCCGGTGTGGATAGATATTCCTGATATGTCCACCCGGTTTTTAGCAACAAAGCCGCATCTAACAGTTCACCTTCCAGAGGGCCTTCGCCCTCATGCCAGATTACGGCTTGTCGAAAAAATCTTTATGTGCAACCTCCGGCATTTCGATATAAAGTTCTTTCATACGGGCAAGAATTTCAGATACGATTTTATCATCTATCCGGTCAATTATTTCCAATGCGATTTTATCCCCGAAACTAAAGGCAATCGTTCCATGTAGCAGGTAGGCATCATCAATAGCATCTAAGTTCCATTTATCCGGATGCGATAGCACATAGGTTTTTAATTCTTCCGGATTAGTCAGGTCTATTGCGTGTCCGTTCATGCCAGAAGATAAACCGGAGAGGCTGGCTTTCCGAAACTCTTTCCTCATTCCCCTGGTTACAACGGTGCGAATATCCCACCACTGCTCATTTCCCAGGTCTATCCGCTCGATATTTTCCGAGCCCATAAGGCCTCCTTTTTAATTCTAGTTGGTCCCTACAGTTGAAGCATTATCCTGTTTAAAAACGGCTTCATAATCCACGCGGCCTTTTACCTCGCCTTTCACGGTATATCTCAGACAAAGAGCTTCACCTGAGAATTTTCTTGAGCCTGTGGCTGTTCCCGCTGGATGCCATTCCCAGGAACCTAATGTTCCTGGTCTTCCAGATAATACCGCATCCGGGCCAGTAGTAGCGGTATCATCAAAGGGACCAGAGATTGTGAACTCCTGCCCGGCTTCGATGCCCGCTATTATCCGTTCCGCAGTATCAACAAAAGTTGTAACGTCCAATTGCTGGAATTCCTTGCCGAGACCACTAATAGTATCCACATAAGCGGTTAGATTTATCAGTGTTCCTCCGGCATTATCCACCTTGAACTCACTTCGGCCCGCCACCTTAAATTTTGCCATGATTTACCTCCTGCTATTTAACTTTTTTAATAACTTTATCCGCTAATAACCAATCAATCGGCAATTCCGTAGGAAAATCCTTACCCGGAAATTTTAATTTATCACCGGGGGAAAACTTTTTATGATTTTCAGGATATCCTCCTGGTTCATATTTAAATTCTTTCAGGGTCAGATATTCCACTTTGTGTTACGACCTCACCAAAATTGATGCTATACTATCGCTTGTCCCCGCACCACCTCTGGTTAATCGGGTATATCGGTTGATTGTGCCCGTGAAAGCGGAAGCAGCCGAGTATTGACTTACAAGGCCAACAACCGTGCCTTTAGCCGCCCATGTGGTTCCATCCGTGCTATGGTCTAATGCTATCGTGCCAGTACCCGCCCCTGAATGGCTAAAATCATGAAGATAGAGGGTCCCACCATTTGTGCTGGCTGCCGAATTATCATTTGTGCCAGTTTGCGAGCTTGTACCCGATATGGTTTCCTTAGGAGTCAAAATAATTCCCCTATCTATTGCCTGGTCAGGCCTGAAACTAGCTTCTTGTTTTATCAAATCCCCGATATTGGCCGGGTCTTTCATAGCGAGGAAAAAGGTTTTACCGGCATAAGCTTGATTTCCGATACTGTTGCCGATAGCAACCGAAAAAATTCCAGTTCCATTAGAAAGCAGGGCTTGAGCGGCATTCAGGGCATCCACACCATCATCATATAATCCGCTCACCTCAAGAACATCATTTCGTTTCCCTGATATTACCCTCTCGGCAGTATCACCCAGACTGGTAGGATCAAGCGGGTCAACCGCCACTGATAATTGAACAGAGGTCATCGCTGTTCCGATATCATAGCCATCATAAAAAATTCTTATATCTCCAGAGTATTTTTTTGCCATATCAGCTCTCCCAGAATTTCTTTATTTCACCGTACATTTCTTGCAGATATTGGTCTATTTTATTTTTAACATCAAAATCTTCAAGTGCATATTTAAACATATATCGTGGTCTAGTTCCATGTCTGGCTATTGCCAGAGCTACCAGAAAAGCCCCTGCCTTGCCAGTGGGAAAGCCATGTCGTCTTGCCCAGGGTTGCATAGCGGAAAGGGGAGGAAAATGAGGTCTGGTCCCGAATTCCACAAAACTAGAGTATTTAACATTTGTTCCCACGGTTGCACGCAAAGGCTCAACTTGAGTCGTAATGGAAGCCCTTAATCTGCCAGTATCAACCGGTGTATAATTTTTGACTCTGCCCTCTACAGTATGACCAGCTTTATTCAAAAAAGTTTTAAGAGGACCCATAATCAGCTTATGACTGCCCAATTTATCTTTTAGTTCCTCCAAACCTTCAATTTTTATTGAGTAAGTCATACTTTACCCCTTAAAAGCTGCGACTAAGCCAATCAGAATCATCAAAACAGTCAGTCCTCCAGCCCATCGGTTAATCTGTTTTTGGAGAGATTTTACTGGCTCACACTCTCCGGGCTTATGGATAAGGCTAATTTTCTCATCCAGGACTTTGAGTTTATCTAAAATAATATCGTGGACTTCTCTGTCTGCCATTTTTACCTATCCTTTCCTCTCACATTCTTTCCGGTGTGAGCATTGTTCACACTCAGGGTCTCCAGGTCTATGAAGCCCGAAACAAAACGGTTCACCATTAGTAAGTATGGAACTTCCTCACGATATAGCCATCTAAAATTACTGGAATCCGAGTCATGGAGTCCGCTTGAGGTTCTACCATCACGATTCCGTTAAAGCAGACTATAAGAATCCATGCGTGATAGCCAATAGGAGCATCTCCGAGAACTATAACTCCTGTATTGTAGCCATAGACCTGCCTGAAATGGACTCGCAAGTCCTCTGCAAAATCATCACAATCGTTTATATCAACCCCAAAAGGTCTAAGATTGCCAAAGTCATTACGAACTGCTTTTTCGGCAAAGTCCATGCTCGGGGCATAGTAGGCATTATCCAGTGGTTCAGACATAAATTTAGCGTCTGGAAAGGCTGTGTATAGAGCGGTTACAAATTCAGCTTGAGTTAGGATTTTAAACTCTCCGTCATTGGCAAGAGCGAAGGCGTTTATTAAAGCAAGGTCAAGCTTATCCCATGCCTCAGGATTGCCCTGAGGATACTTAGCTTTTAAGGAACTCGTAAGGCTTTCGGGTGTAATGTCTCTGGCTTCGTCTCTCTGTTGTGTGAGATTTTCTATCGTTCCCTGCCGTCTCAATGCAGTTGCCTGTAATTCTTTAATCAGCTTATCTTTGGCAATTATCGTCTCACTTATGAATGAGACATAGTCTGTTTTCCAGAGGTCTTTCAAAGCCTGAATTTCCACATCTTTATAGGCTGATTCGTTGGCAAGTGCAGTTAGTGATTCAGACAATGACTTTTTTTCTTTTATTGCCCAGGTTAAATCCGTGAACATTTTAGACCTGTCAGTCTGGCAAGCAACCAGTTGGTCTCTGTTCTCTTTCAGTAGAATGTTTTTAACCACAAGCTGCTGTGCCTGCTCCCGCACCCTTCCCGGAGCCGTGAAGAAATCAGTTAGCCAATTCCAGTTCATTACCACTCCAGAGCCTGCTTTGTGATTACCCTGAGAATAAGGTTAATGACTATCAGGAACGCACCCTGAATAGCAGGATTAAACCAATCTGTTCCGGTAACAGTCTGTATTCCTACAGCTATGGCAAATAGAACGTTTGCCCAGATAGTTTTTGATTGATACCAATGTTTCATAGAACCTCCATTTTACAACTGCCTCCCTCTTTGTGGAGGCATGTATGCTTCTGAGTAATGCCGTTGGGGATTAAAGCTACCAGACTTGCCTTGTCCGCTCCTTCTGTAGCAGGGTCATAGAAGATTCGTGCAAAGTCCGCTTCCTGCCCTTCTGGAACTATCTCTAATCTTTCCAGGTAAACTATCAAATTTCTTCCTTCAAGGGTCTATCTTTGGTCAGCTTCTTTATCAAGTTGCGTTTGGTGGGCGTAACCACTTTCAGCTTGATTTCTTCTTCCCATACATCCTCTCGCCCTTTTACTGGCTTCTCGCCCTTAAATATCTTCATAGCCAGGGTAACCTTCGTTTTGCAGCGATATAGTGATTGGTTCTTTCTGAAACATTAAAAGCACGTAAATAAATAGATGCTTCGGATATTAAACCTTTGAAGTATCCTGATGTTTCCAGTCTGCCTAGATAAAGATTGTCTGGGCTGTTCCCAAAATCTATACATGTGCCAGTAGCTTTTAATATATTATTAACAGTAATAGTCAGTCCTCCAGCGCCAGTTCCTGTCTTGCTCACGATTATATGGTAGAAAATATTAGCAGCAAAAGTCTCTGTAGTGCTAACACTTGTTGCTGCGGCATCTGCAAAATACAGTTTATCATCTGTCTCAAAATACAGTTGCCAACTTCCAGAAACCCACCCACCTGCAATTTTTCCTAATATCCTATCTGCTCTGCCTGTTTCTGTTCTGCGGCATACAACTTCTATGGTAAAGGGCGAGCTGCCCAATTCTAACGATGCTGGGTCTCCAAGTAAGAAGGAGTCATCCACGCCGTCCAGGCTGTGCCCCTGGGACGTCCACACGGCGCCGGTACGTGTTACCAGGTGGCCGTAATGGTCGCTGGACATGAAGGTAGGACTGTCTTTCTGCCAGAGAGGCAGATAGAGGGCAAGCGTAGGGTCATAGACAAAGTTTTTCATTTAATCTGGCTGATATTCATATCTAACATAGCTGGAATTTTTTACTCGAGCTGTCCCCTCATTTGTCTCATTGGATTGCATAATCATTCGTAAGTCAAAAGGCACTTTATCTAAGCTGCCGTTTATTGTGCCGTATCCCGAGAAAGAGGTGGACGTGAATGCAGCGCTCCCCACATTGGCATGAGTTATCGTTCCAAATAGGTCTATCCAAGTTCCGTTTAAATTTCGGCCTTGCCAGAGGTATTTGAAATCAGCCGATGTGGATGTTGCTGCTTTGAACTCGAAGGTAAGACCATATTCAATTTCCCGGAGATTGCCCTTATCATATTCATAGCAAGATTTTGTAAATATTTCCTTATCAACATCTGCGGTAGTTAACGTAATCTCTGCGCTATATTGAGTTCCTGCATTAGTCAACGCGCCAGTTACAAGATGTACTACTCGTTCCACAGGATTCTGCGACCGCACCGGTTTTACTTGCTGGTCAGAATTATTAAAAGTATTATTCTGCGACATATTTACCTCTTATTCAAGTGTCTTTTCTTGCCCTTTTTCTTGCATATTTCCTTTATCCGCATTTTCCCTTGCTTCTGTTTTCCCATTTTATGCCAGAGTTTTAATCACTTCCAGAATTGCATCGAAGCCGAAATAGAATCCGCCCCATAGTTCCCTGCGACCTATATTTTCAATTCGCACAATGTCCGAACTGTCGGCTTTTCCGTTCAAGGTTTTATCATCCCTGATAGCCTTAATTAAGCTTTTACCAGCTTCTACAGGATCGAGATAATCATAAAGCTGAATAAAGCCCTCGGCCACATCCCCGCTAGCTACAAGAAAAACTATCCTGAAATTGGCGGTAAAGGTATTCCCGCCGAAAGCTATCTCAGTATCCACCGGCTCCGGTAATATAATAGCCGCCGGAAAATGATTCACGGAATCAGGCGGATACGGAAAACCTTTAGCGTTTGTAATGCCAGTTTGAATTACTGTTACTATCCCATCCGCGATATTTCTATAAGCGCTGGGCATTAAACCCCCATTCCCAAAGCTATTTTTTTGTAAGGTGAGATTAAAGCTATCATATCTTTATCAAGCGCGCCCTGGAATACAGTTAATTGCCCGGTCTCAGGAAATCCTACCTGGCTCGCAAAGCCAGAATCCTTTCTTTTCCATAGCCGGCTTGCCTGAATAAAAATCGCTTCAACTATTTCACCCGGATATTGCACGATAAGACAATCCTTATTTGTGTGAGCCGTTCCATTGCTGCCATTAACTGCTCTATCTACCTGCGCTGCTGTGCCTGATATAGATTTAACATAAGTTTGCTCACTATCTATTAACAGCGTTTGGCCTATTTCGATGTTTGCGGTGGAGCCATCAAATACCAGCGTGCCAGTGGTTCCATCTGCTAATGTGCCATTACGTGAACTATCCTTCGTAACCTGCCTGAATCCCCATGTGCCTGAAAGTTCATAGTTTTTAATATCTTTCTGGAATACATCCTGCGTTCCGCCTGTCTTTGGGGATACTCTGATTCTGGTATAAGGCCGCCCATTCTCGTTTGTAGGCCGGGCATTATGAGGTTCTAAAAGATAATCTGTTGTCGCCCAAGAAGTCTCCATAGTCCCGTCATTGTTCGAATCTTCTTTGAAAGTATCTATGGAAATTAAATCAGGAATGAATAATTCCTGGCCGCCATCACCATCAAAGAATTTAGTTCCGGTCTCAAAAAAGAAATGGCGGTTTGTTTCTTTATCAACCTGGCGAGATACATTTTCAATAAGAGAGAGTAAGCGCGCATCATAGGCTGTGCCCGCTATGTTTAACGCTCCCGTACCCTTGAGGGTATCGAGTGTGAGATAAGCATTGCTCAAACTATTTCCTACTTATCCCGCACGCGCATGTGCCAATCTCACTACACGACTTCTCTTTTTAGCTGCCTTAAGTTTAATCCTGTTTTGTTTTGATAATCTTACAGGCTTGAGTTGCCTATCCAAAGGTGGTCCCGCAGGCATAGCCTGTATAACCGCTACAGGCATTGACACTTTTACTTGCTCAGTTTTCTCACAGATATGGGCATCCGGGTTTTCTTCGTTTGTTACGTCACAAAGTTTAGCCGGATGCCCAGCCAGCACAATCTCCGCCACTTCATCAGGAACTTCCCGCCATATTCCAGGCGGGAATCCATAATCAACGTGTTTTGCCCTATCAGCATAACTATGCAACCTGTGGGCAAATACTTTTCTCAAAGTTCACCTCTTTTTCATTTTGCTTATGCTAACGGGATAAACAAGATATAAACATTCGCGGCTGCCGTAGCGTCAATGTCTATCCCTTTGCCTGTTATGTAGTCAAGGGTGCCGCCTTTTGCCGACATCTTGCGCCAGGGCTTACCATTTGTGCCCCCTCCAGTTCCAAAAGGGCTGACAACCGCTATGGTGTCTACCCTGAGCGCATCCCCCAGATTATCAGCCGAGCCATTAGCTGTACCTACGCCGATATCAACGCCCGCTGTGCCTGTTCCAGCTGTAGTTACCTCAACGACGATGGCAGCTAATCCGGCCTGGTCTTCCGGATTCTGCCACTGAATGCCGCTGCCATTAGAAGTGCTATTAAAGGCAAACGCCTTTTTGATTACTCGCAACGGCAAATGGACATTTGTATCATTGGCCACCAGTAATTTTGCCAACTCACTGGTAGGCATTTCTCTCGTAATTGCTTCTGCCATATTTTTATACCTCCGTTTTTTAGGTTAAATCAGAATTTTATCCTATGTGCCCGTTATATTGTAACTCACACCGGTATGAGTAGCGGTGCTTCTGGTTCCGGTCCTCTCGGTAAGAGCTATACGGAATGAGACATACATCGTGGTCTGTCCCTTACCCGGTTCTCTATCCGTCTCTACGGTTATCTGCCTGCGGAAGCCCACTCTCCACTGAGTAGTATTCAGCACGAGTACGCGACTAGTGTTCGTAGCATTACCAGCGCTGGTTACTTTTCCATCCGTATCAGCCCGAAGCATTTGCTCGGATTGAATAAGGGGCTTGCCGTATATATTCATTATTTCGCCGGTGCTCATCGTAGCTCGTTCCCCTGCGGTATCTACAGTTTCGAGCTCAGGAATTGAAAGACTTCTGGTAGCGCAATTGACATCCGTAATGTAGACCACCTCGCCCCGGCGCCGAGGGACTGCATGCCTGCCCAGTTTAGTCAAAATGGCATTGTAAACATCGGCGGTAACACCTCCAGCTACATCCGTACTCTGATTTGCAGAGTTATCCACAAGAGCCAGATGGATTAGTCCATCAAAGCCCAGAAGCCATTGCGCTTTACCGGCTGTTGACGTGGCAATGGTCGTTCCATCGGCATTGATGTTATTGAGTACCGTTGTATCGGCATTAAGCAGAATGTCATCCATGATTTCCGCTGCATTTCTCACGAGTGAGCGCCTGATTTCTGGCACAAGGGCGATTATGGCGTCCTCTTCAATTTCATCGCTAAAGGGAACCCCAGTTTTGAGACCATAGGCCGTTAATGTTGACTTTCCAGTAGATGGGGTTGTTCCTGTTACCTGCACATTTTCCGTGGCAGGATACCAGTTTGTATCTCCCAGTTGCCGAGGCATATCAAAAGGATTCGAGGGCATCGGTATTTGAGGCAAAAGCGGCAGTACCAACGTATCCAGGTTGACATCCATCCAGAGTTCGGCAGCCTCAAAAGTAGGTACTAACTCATCACCAGCGGTTGCCGTTGTAGAATCAAGCGCTTTGGTTTGTTCATCAATCATTTGGCGGGTCCAATTAGCCAGCGTATCCCGGAATGGAACAGCGACCC
>ERZ1292642.241-Hain-H14-01um-R1-241-length-37380-cov-10_pt1 | contig 18886 bp, 33 predicted proteins | sample MGYA00564403_ERZ1292642 | MGnify/ENA primary metagenome ERZ1292642 (study PRJEB36523, sample SAMEA6512643) | groundwater metagenome | collected 2019-01-09 | study: AquaDiva: Metagenomics assemblies of 32 groundwater samples | reverse complement strand
TAAAGTAGCTTAATTAAAGGAAGTGAGTCTAGTATGGAGCTAGGGGTAGTGGTGAACTATCAGTGTAAACTCTAGTGGTTCGATTCCACCTTTAATTACTAACAGTTCCTTGAGTGGACTAGACTAGTTTGTGGGTAACTAGTATAAATAAACCCTCACCTTATAAGGACAATTTAAATGACAATTATAAACTTTGCTAAAGAAGCAGCTAAGAGAAATAAACCTATCAAAATGATACAGAAAGAACTCCTACTAGATACTCCTATAACAGATCAAGAGATGCAAGAATCTACAGCATATCAAGGAGAGTATGTACATAACGAAGATAGAGTGTTTATAACAATAGAACCTGATAAAGACAAAGTTACTATTGATTTATATGATACGTTTACAGGTGAAAAATACACACAATTTGAATTTGATAGTTATACTTTATTTTTAATAGTAGAAACTTCAAGACGTATGTTTAAAGGGTTAGAAGGCGTACTTAATCATGATAGTTACTAATGAAGTTAACCTATAACAACAGGAGAGATAAAGTGAAAGAAAAAAGTAAATGTAAAGAATTAATGTGGCCTGGGCTTATGCTGGCAGCTTCTAGTATTAACCTTGTAGGAGCTTGTGTGGCTGTTGGGGTTGGCGCAGATCGCACTGTAGATGGGAGAGTGAACCCATTTTTCTACACCGCAATGGCAACATCTAGCTTATATGCAGTTGCTAATGGAATAAAAGTATATGAGATTATAAATGAACCGGTAAAGAGCTTTGTAGGAACAATTGAGAGGGAGCGTAAAACTATTACTGAGATGCGGGAAGTGGTGATTGAAAGAACTTAACAATAAAGTAGAAGTAACCAATTTAAGAGGTAAGCAATGAAGGGGCTAATGGAAGATTTTAATAAAACATTACTAAATATAATATTAACAAACGTTAAACAGCCAGCCCCGATGAAAACATCTAGAACTGGTAAGCATTGGGAGTGGGTTATAGGTGTAGGTAAAGACCATGTTGCTTATTTAACTATGGATGATGAGGCTTATCAGGAGTTGGTTAAGAACGTAATTATAAAGTAAGGGTAAATAATGAATATAGACAACACAAGAGATAGTTTACTATCAAGAATAGGTAAAGAGACACTAAAGGACAGGTACTTGTTACCTGATGAAACTTATCAACAGATGTTTAAAAGGGTAGCAGAAGCTTATGGAGACGATAAAAACCATTCTCAAAGGTTGTATGACTACATGTCATTACAGTGGTTTATGCCTGCAACTCCTATACTGGCTAACGGTGGTACTAATCGTGGTTTACCCATTAGTTGTTTTCTTCAGTCTGTGGAGGATTCTATCAGTGATATAACAGAGAACTGGAAAGAGACTAGTATACTATCATCTAAGGGAGGTGGTATTGGTGTATCTTACGGTAAAGTAAGAAGCATAGGAGAAAGAGTAGGTATAGTAGGTGAAACATGTGGTGTTATTCCTTTTATAAAGGTTAATGATAGTCTTGCTTTAGCTATTAGTCAAGGTAACTTAAGAAGGGGTAGTGCTGCTGCTTATCTTCCTATCTGGCATGGTGATATAGAGGAGTTCTTAGAGATAAGGAAAGCTTCAGGTGGCGATCCTAATAGGAAAGCTCTTAACATGCATCATGGTATTGTTATTGATGATAAGTTTATGGAAGCTGTAGAATCTGGTAGTACTTATGACTTAATTAGTAGTGCTACTGATGCAGTTATAAAGACAGTAGATGCTAGGGAGTTATGGATTAAGATACTTACTATAAGATTAGAGACAGGGGAGCCTTACTTAGTATGGGGAGATAGGTTAAAGGAAGCTACTCCTGAATTTCATAAGGAGAAAGGTTTATTTCCAATACAATCTAATCTTTGTAGTGAAATAACCTTACCAACTAACCAAGAGAGAACCGCCGTATGTTGTTTGTCTTCTCTTAATCTTGAATTATGGGAGACATGGAAAGATAACCAAATCTTTATAGAAGATATTATGAGGTTCTTAGATAATGTATTAGAAGATTTTATTACTAATGCACCTAGTAGTATGTCTAAGGCCAAGTTTAGTGCTAGTATGGAAAGGTCAGTAGGGTTAGGTGCTATGGGTTTTCATAGTTATTTACAGAGTAAAGGGATTCCTATTGATTGTGCTTTAGCTAAGAGTATTAACCTAAAAATGTTTAAAGGGATTAAAGATCATGTCGACAGCTCTAACGAGGTACTTGCAAAAGAAAGAGGAAGCTGCCCAGATGCAGAGTTGTATGGATTTATTAGGCGTTTTAGTTATACTATGGCTATTGCTCCTAACGCTTCAATCAGTATTATATGTGGTAGTACAAGTCCGGGTATAGAACCTTTCCCTGCTAACATGTATCAACATAAAAGTTTATCTGGTACTTTCACTATTAAGAATAAACACCTTGACAAGTTGATAAGAAGTAAGTATAGTACTTTTAATGTTGATGAAGTTTGGAAACAGATAGCACAACAGGAAGGTAGTATACAAAACTTAGATATGTTTACTGAAGGTGAGAAGGAAGTCTTTAAGACAGCTTTTGAAGTAGATCAAAGATGGTTGATTACTCATGCTGCTGATAGACAACCTTTTATAGATCAAGCTCAAAGCCTTAATATATTCTTACCTAGTAATGTAGATAAGAAGTCTTTACATAACATACACTTTAGTGCATGGAAATTAGGACTTAAGACTATGTATTACTTAAGAAGTAAGAGTATAGGAAGGGCTGAGAAAGTAAGTTTAACAATAGGTAATATAGATGAGTGTTTAAGTTGCAATTAATAAATAGGGATGTTATGGCATATGAAGCAACATTAAGTAAACCAAGGGATTTAATAATTGAAGGGGTTAAACAGAGTCTTCCTTGGTTTATTAATCTAATTTCACTAGGAAAAGCACATTCTTTGATACAAAGTAAACTTAATACATACTATAATATAAAGGAGAGTAACAATGTCTAATAATAAAATGGGTATAACTATAACAGAAATATCTAATGGTTTTCTTGTTAAGAATCAAGATTACGATTGGGATTATGGTGATGATGGTAAGAAAGAAGAAGTAACTGTTTATTGTAAAGACCATGACGAAGTTATGGAAGCAGTTAATGATATGTTTATTGTAATCTTTGAGATGGAGTAGTCTAATGTCTAAATCTAAAACACCAGTAGCAGATAAATATGTAGCTGAATATCATGAAAGATTAAAAGGTACAGGCTGTACAATAGCAGGTCAAGAGATAGAAGCACTAAGAGCTATTGAACTTGAATTGTTAAACACTAAAGAACAAACTCCTACTAAAGCTGTTGAAGTTCTTAAAGTAATAGATGATTTAGTTAATAAGAAGGTAGAAGAAAGAGAAACGTCTACTCTATTAGCACATAAGTCTATATTAGATTATGAATATCTTAATAAAGAAATTAAATTAGAAGCTGCTTATAAGAAAGAAAAGGCTGATTTCTTAGCTAAACAGAAAGAAATGGTAGACGCTTTAGTTGTACGATTGGATGGTAAGGATAAAGACTATAGAGATTTAGTTACTAAACACGATGCGTTACAGAAAGAACTAAAGAGAGATAAAAGTGAGTACGTTAAAGATTTTATAGCAGGTATGATTCTTAATACAGCTTCTTATGAAACTATTAGTATTCCTGTTAATAAATTCTTAGGCACTACAACTGTTAAAGTTTCTAAGCAACAATTTATAGAATTCTTTTATGATAGATTTAGTTATGAAGGGTTAATATAATGGAAGATTACCACCAAGCGACTCCTAGATTCTGCGTAGCGGGGTTTAGGAAGCTCAAACAGGTATGTAATGAAGCTATAGATTCTTACACGGTGTTTAACAGAGTCCACTAGGGTTATAAACTGTTATTAAATTCAAGAGGTTAGAATGGAAGATATATTTAGATGGAGAAAAGCTTCTGAGGAAACTCCTAAAGAGAAAATCTTTGGGGAATCTCTAGAGGTTTTAGGTATAGACTGTTTAAGGGTAAGAAACATTTATAAAAATGTAAGAGGTTCATGGACTAAGTTGCCTTTTAGAGTGACTTGCAAACCTCCTATTTACTGGCACTATCTACCACAAAGACCATCACAGGAAGAAATAGATAATGAGTTTAACAATAAAACAGAATAGTTACCGTCCTATAAGTTACCAGTTTGCCTTGGATGCTTGTGTATTACAGAATAAAATACACTGGCTTCCAGAGGAAGTACCTATGGCTGATGATGTAAAGGATTACAAGACTAAGCTTACAGATTCTGAGAAGAGTTTGTTAGACAACATCTTGTGTTTCTTTACACAAGCAGATATAGATATAGCAGGTGGTTATAATGACTTATTTATACCACACTTTCAGAATAATGAAGTACGTATGATGCTTAATAGCTTTGCTGCTATGGAAGGTGTTCATATTATGGCTTATGCTACTCTTGTAGATACACTAGGTATGGGGGATAAAACCTTTAGCGCCTTTATGGAATACAAAGAGATGAAAGATAAGCATGATTACTTTGATAAGTTTAGAGTAGACAAGCCGTGGTATGTCGCTCAAGCCTTAGCTGCCTTTAGTGCCTTTGGGGAAGGGCTTCAACTCTTTGCTTCCTTTGCTATGCTTATGAACTTTCAAAGACATAACAAGATGAAAGGCTTAGGACAGATAGTTACATGGAGTATTAGAGATGAAAGCTTACATGTAGAAAGTATGATTAAACTATTTAAGACTTATGTAAGTGAAAATAGTAGATTAATAGACTTGACATTGTTAGAGAAAGATGTTAGATTGATTTGTAGTGAAGTTATAGATCATGAGGATAAGTTTATTGATTTAGCTTTTAACTTAGGTGATATTAAAGGCTTAACTAAAGAAGATATGAAGCAGTATATTCGCTTTATAGCAGGTAGAAGGATGAATCAATTAGGTTATGAGCATAGTTTACCTAATAAGAATCCTTTAGAATGGATGGATGAATTACTTTCTTTACCTGAACATGCTAACTTCTTTGAAACAAGAGCTACAGAGTATAGTAAAGCTGCAACTAAAGGAGATTGGAACGATGTATTCTGATGATGAGATTCGTACTTTAAGACCAGATGGGTTTATTCAAGTGAGTTTTAAAGATGAAAGAGAGACTTATTTACTATCTAAGGGTTGGAAAAGAACTTACTTTGATCTATGGGTTGATCCTAAGAGCTTAGCAATTCAAACATACACCTTATTAGAAGCATACAATTTAGAAATTAGCTATAATAGTTTGAGTTGTTTATGACAGTAAGACACCATCTACCTTGTGAAAATTGTGGTTCTAGTGATGCTCTTAGTCAGTACACAGATCATAGTTATTGTTTTGCATGTAATACTACAAATAGAGGAAGTAATAATATGACTGCTAGTCAACCAATAAGAGCTGTTAACTTAACTACTGGGCGTACTAAGCCTCTAATTGATAGAAATATATCTGAAGCTACTTGTACTAAGTATGGTGTTACAGTTATAGATTCAGATAATGTTATTAGTAAACATATATATCCTTATACAGATAAGGAAGGTAATCATGTAGCTAACAAGATTAGAATATTACCTAAGTCTTTTAGTGCTGAAGGTTCTATGAATAACCATCTAGCTTTATTCGGACAAGATAAGTTTAGTAAAGGTGGTAAAGCTATAACTATATTTGAAGGAGAATTAGATGCAATGTCTGGCTACGAGCTTACTGGTTCTCTTTATCCTTGCGTATCTATTCCTAATGGGAGTAATAGTGCCGTTAACTCTATTAAGCATAATCTCGAATATCTAGAATCATTTGATAAGATTGTGTTATGCTTTGATAACGATGAACCTGGTAAGAAAGCAGAAGCAGAAGTAGTACCTCTATTTAGTCTTGGTAAAGTTAGAGTGATGAAGTTAGAGTTTAAGGATGCTAATGAGTATCTTATAGCTAGGAAGCACCAAGAGTTTGTTAAGAAGTGGTGGAACGCTAGTACATGGACACCTGATGGTATTGTACCCTCTAGCAGTCTTATGGAAAGGATTAAGAATAAGAAGTTGGTAGAGTCTGTTAACTACCCGTGGGAGGGTTTAAATAAACTAACCTATGGTATACGTAAAGGTGAGTTAGTTACTATCACAGCAGATACAGGTATAGGTAAGAGTCAGTTTGTTAGAGAGATAATATATAATATAATACAACAGAAGCCTGATGCTAAAATAGGTACATTCTTTATGGAAGAAACACCAGAGGATAGTGCTGAAGGTTTAATGTCTATCTATGCTAATGTACCTTTACATAGACCAGATAGTATATTTACAGAGGGGTTGTTTAATGAATCGTTTAATAGAGTATTGGGTAACGACTCTTTTTATTTCTATGATAGTTTTGGTTCTAACAGTATTGACAATATCCTTAATCGTGTCAGGTATTATGTTAAAGGATTGGATTGTGAGTATGTTATTATAGATCATTTGTCTATTATAGTATCAGATCAACAACAAGGTGATGAAAGAAAAGCATTAGATGAAATAGCTACTAAATTAAAAACCTTGACAATTGAATTAGGTGTAGGTATAATAGCAGTTATACACACTAATAGACAAGGACAGATAAGAGGTACAGCAGGTGTAGAACAACTTAGTAACATCATATTACATCTTGAAAGAGATGTTAAGAGTCATGATAATACTATTAGGAATATAACCACTGTAACTGTTTGGAAGAATAGATTTAGTGGTAGAACAGGATTAGCTTGTTACTTAAAGTATGATGATGTAACAGGTAGAATGACTGAAACAACCAAACCAGAGGTATGGGGTGAATGACGATAGACATATTAAACACAATAGATGTAAATGTTTGTTGTGTAATCAAATAATAGAATCTAAACATAGACATGACTTTGTATACTGTGAATGTGGTAATGTGTATGTAGACGGTGGTAAGGACTATCTTAGAAGAGGTAGTAACAATTTTAATTATGTAGAGGAGCTAAGTGAATACCATGAATAATTATACTTACGAAGATATTGATTCAGATATATACAGTTTTTATAGAGAGAGTGTTAGTAATAGTGGAGGTGATGTTAAGTTAGCTATTGCTGAAGCTAGTGTATTCTTTATGGAAGATGAAACTTTTATAGAAGATGTGATTGATAAGATAGAAAATGGTATAGAGGAGGACGAGAATGCCTAATGAAATAAGTAGTTTAGAGGGCGCTGCTTACAGGAGTATGGCGGATGAGTTAATTGCCGCAGAGAGGTACACAATTAATACTGTAAGAAGTCCTGTTTGGGATATGGGTATTGGTGCTTTAAATTATGTTATACCGACTACAGGAGCTGTTAGAGCACGTTCAAATCAGATATGGGAACCCCCTGTAGACTCAACTGAGGGTTTAACTCTGGAGACGTTACAACAAGCAAGGAGAACATTAGACAGAAACATGTTTGAATCTAATTACTCTTCTTCAACAGACATTCGTATTAAGGGGTATAAGTTAACTCGTGGCATATCTGCTGATTTAATTAGTCAAAACTATATTGCTAGAGTACTATATGATAAAACAATTCTCTGGGAAGGTTCTTATCTTACTAAAAAAGAAGCACAACAGAATGTAGAATTAGAATATTTAAAGATTTATAGATCAATTTAACAGAAGGTGTACTATGCAATCAAGCGGAAGGTTTTGTGTTGACATAGAGGCAGACGGTTTAAACCCTACAAGAATATGGTGTATAGTTGCTATAGATTATGATACCTTTGAAGAGTTTTATTTTAAAGAGGAAACCTTAAATGATTTTATTTCTTTTAGTACTCGTATTAACTGTTACATTGGCCATAATTTCATTGGGTACGACCTTTTTGTTCTTAATAAACTCCTTCTCCTTGGGATTAAACTCAGAGACATTGTGGACACTGTTGTTCTCAGTCGTCTCTTTAACCCTGTTCGTGTTGGGGGTCATTCACTTGAAAACTTTGGCAAGCTCTTTAATAGTCCTAAATTAGAACATGAAGACTGGAGTAAGTATAGTGAAGAAATGTTACAAAGGTGTATCCAAGATACTAGACTTACTGTTCGTCTTTACTCCTTATTACTTAATGAAGGTAAAGGATTCAGTGAGAGGTCTATTAGGTTAGAACATGCTACTCAATACATACTAGAAGAACAAAAGAGACATGGGTTCTTTATTGATGTACAGAAAGCATTAGCTATTAGAATAGAATGCTTATCTAAAATGTCGGAAATAGAACAAGATATAGAAGTAAGTTTTAAACCACAACCTAAACCTATAAGACTAGTACACCCTAAGATTAAGAAAGATAATACTTTATCAGTAGTAGGATTAAAAGGTTTTAATTTAAATGAAGTAGAAGGTGATTTTACTTTAATAGACTATGAGAAGTTTAACTTAAGTTCACCAACACAAGTTGTAAAAAGGATGGAAAGATATGGTTGGAAGCCTACAGTATTTAATAAACCTACTACACAGATGTCAGCTAGAGGACAAATACAAGGGAGTCCAAGTATTTGTGAAGAGAATATTAACACCTTGCCAGACACTGCTCCCAAAAGTGCTAAGAACATAGGTACTTACTTAATGTGTAAGAGTAGAGCTAACCTTGTAGATCAGTGGTTTAAAGCATTAGGTAACGATAATAGAATACATGGAACTGTCTTTAGTACTGGTGCTATTACTCATAGATGTGGACATATAAACCCTAATATGGCTAATATACCTAGCTTAGACCCTGAAGGTAAGAAAGGATTAGAGGGTAGATTTGGTTATGAATGTAGGGAAGTATTCACTGTTGAAGACAAAGAAAATAGGAGGTTAGTAGGTGTTGATGCAAAAGCTATACAACTTCGTGTCCTCGCGCATTACGTTAACGATAGTGATTATATTGATGCTGTTGTTAACGGTGATCCACATAGTTATAATCAACAAGCAGCAGGACTTGATACGCGTGCTAGAGCTAAGACGTTCATTTACGCATTCTTGCTTGGCGCGGGAGATTACAAGCTTGGAAAGATTGTTGAAGGAACTACAGCGGATGGAAAAGCCTTAAGAGAAAGGTTTCTTAGTAATATGCCTGGGCTTAAGAAACTTAGACTACAGTGTGAGGAAGATGCAAGACGTGGCTATATGATAGGTTTAGATGGTAGATGTATACCAATTAAATCAGCACACTTTGCGTTGTCCTCTTACCTCCAAGGAGGTGAAGCTGTGATAATGAAAGCTGCTTATGTGGAGAGTTATAATAGGTTTAAACGTGAGAAGTTAGATGCTATGACTGTTGCCTTTGTACATGATGAATTTCAAACAGAATGTCATAAAGATATAACAGAAAGAGTAGGTAACATTCATATTGAAGCTATTAGGAATACTACTAAGTTGTTTAATCTAAACTGTCCTATGGATGGTGAAGCTAGGGTGGGTTTAACATGGGCGGAGTGTCATTAGATTTTAATTGGTTTATTGATGAAGAATTACAACAACAAAAGGAGAGAAGAATGGAAGATAATAAGTTTTGGATTAAAGTGTGGACTAAAGTAACACTTATGTTTATAGTGTTTACTATTTCAACAACATCATGTGTTATTCATGATACTAGTATAACTACTAAAGCGATTAGTGAAGCTATTAAGGATGGTAAAGACCCTGTAGCTGTTAGGTGTGCAATTACTGGTTTTAATAGTGATAATGCTGCTAAGGCTGTGATATGCAGTAAGAAGTAATTAAGGAGAGTAATATGAAACTAAAGTACGATAAGATATATTCACTTGCAGTAGGTAATTCTGTTATAATTAGTACTTCTGGTCATGATGAGAATAGAAGTATTATAGTCAGTGTTTCTAAGTATGGTAGAGATAATAATAAGAAGTTCACTACCACTACAGGAGCTGCTACTGCCACAGGTAAGGGAATAAAGATAACAAGAGTAAAATAATTACTTGACAATAAGAAGACTATACTGTATATTAATAATTATCAACTAATAAAGGAATTAATCAGATGACTATACTTTCTGGAAGAGCATATTGGACACATATTGTTGAACCTAATAACAAAGGAAAGTTTCCTTCAGGTAAGTATGAGATTGTTTTAGGTGACTTATCTGCCGATGATATTAAGAAGATTAAGGATATGGGGTTTAGTAATAGACTTAAGGTTGATGCTGATAAAGGTACTAATATTAAACTTAAATCTAAGAAGCAACCTATTGTAATTGATAAAGACAAGAACCCTTATAGTACTGTTCCCTTTGTAGGTAATAAGAGTAAGGTTAAAGTTCAAGTTAATACTTACACTGCTGGTTCTGCTGGTATGCAGATAGGTGTTAATACTATTATGATTACGGACTTAGTAGAATTTAAGAGTAGATTAGTTGAGTTTGATGAAGTAGATAATGATGCTCCATTTGATATAGAGGATTAGACCTTGAAGAACATTGACACATTAGTTGAAGACATTTATTCTCTATTTGAAAATGGTAAAGACTGCGTAGCGGGAAGTACCAAAGCACTTGGAGAGACTATAGCTAATGTTGTCAGTGAACGCTTAGCTGCTTATAAGGAAGTAAAAGAACCTTATTTGCGGCTGAGTATGTTAGGTAAAGCTGATAGACAAATATACTATGAACTAAAAGGATTCCCTAAAGAACCTCTAAGTCCTAACACTAAGATTAAGTTCCTGTTTGGAGATATCTTAGAAGCATTACTATTGTTCTTGTCCAAAGAAGCAGGGCATAGTGTAGAAGGTGAACAAGATGAAATAGTAGTTAATGGTGTTGTAGGTCATAGAGATGCTAAGATAGATGGTGTTACCATAGACGTTAAGTCTGCTTCTTCTTATAGTTTTAAGAAGTTTGAAAGTGGTGACATTCTAATGGATGATCCTTTTGGTTATGTAGCTCAATTGTCAGCTTACGATGAGGAAGGAGGTGCATTCTTAGTAATAGATAAACAGAATGGGCATATATGTTTGTCTAAGGTAGATAGTGATTCTACTATTAACGTACCTAGACGTATACAAGATATACGAAGGATGTTAGATAAGGATGTACCTCCAGCTAGGTGTTACTCGGACGAGGTGGAAGGCAAGAGCGGAAATAGAAAGTTAAATGTTAATTGCTCTTATTGCCCATTTAAGTTTGGATGCTGGTCTGATAGTAATGGAGGTAAGGGTTTAAGAACTTTTGCTTATAGTACTGGTGTTAAGTTTATGACTAATATAGAAAAAGAACCTAGAGTTCAGGAGAATGAATAATGTGTATGTACTTAATGATAATCCATATGACTTCATGGTCATATATATATCTACTTCACAGGTGACTGAAAGAGAATGTTTAGCTACAAAAAGAAATATATCTAGTAGGTATGTTGTTGAATGTGTTGATATGTGTAAATAAGGTAATAGTAATGTTAAATAAAACAATAGAAGTAATAGGTTGGTTAATTAAATCTATATGGAGTATAGGTACTAAGATTCCTCAAGAAGTATATGAGTGGATTGCAGTAGGATTACTATTAATCGGTATTGTTGGATGGGTGTTTTAATGGAAAATCAGTATGGATATGATGAAGATTTAACTAGACTACAAGAGGACAACCCCTTTTGGGACTGTACTGATGCAGCTCATCCAGCTTGGTGGAGAGGGCATGACTATATAACAGAAGGTTACAACAGAGAATTAAGTAAGATTTTAGAAATACCTGAAAGAGATTGGTATTTTATAAGCAAAGAGATTAGAAGACTTAAAGAGGTTGAATGGATGTATAAAGGGTTAGAGGTATGAAGAAAAGAATATCAATAAGATCAGCTAAAACTAAAGGTAAATTTTAATGGTATTGAATGCGTAATTGTAGAAGATGTAAAGAGTCATTTAAGAGTAATAATGATTCTAAAATATGTGATGAATGTAAGACTAAATGTAGTCAATGTTCTACTAAATTAACCACAGAAACACAAGACTATACTTCTTTACATTATAGGAAGAATTACCTTTGTAAATTATGTGTAGCCTCTAGTGTAAGGAAAACTAAATGTCCTATTAAGCGAAGAGATTATGACTTATACAGGTACTATAAAATAACTTTGTTACAGTATGAGTTATTATTAGAAACTCAATTAAATAAATGTAAAATATGTCAAGTACACACCGATAATTTAAATAGTAAACTTCATGTAGATCATTGTCACACTACAGGTAAAATCAGAGGTCTTTTATGTGGTAATTGTAATTTAGGTTTAGGGAGTTTTAAAGATAATACAAAATTATTAGAATTTGCAATAACTTATTTAAAGGATAATTATGGTTAAGGGTATTAGTGTAGCTAGTAGAAAGGCAAAAGGTCGTAACCTACAGAATCTTATTAGAGATAAATTAGTAGAACACTTTGTAACTTATGGTAAACAATGTCAAGCAGACGACCTCACCTCCACAGTTATGGGCGAATCTGGCGCAGATATAAAGTTGTCGCCAAGAGGTAAAGAAGTAATAAGAATGTCCATTGAATGTAAAGCTAAGAAGACTCATGGTGTATACAAATACTATGAACAAGCTAAAGGACATTATCCTGAATTAGAACCTGTTGTCTTTATTAAACAAGATAGAAGTAAACCACTTGTTATTGTAGATGCTGATTACTTTATTGGTCTTCTTAGGATATATTAAATGAAAGCAATAGGAACAGTATACTTAGAAGGAGCAGTGGTTCCTTTAGGGTATTATAGGAAAGAGATTAAAGGTTTAGTACTTACTTATTATTTATTAGATGGTAGAACTATAAATAGGGTATTACCGGATGTTTATGAATGATTGGGAGTACTATGAAGAAGGTAAGACACCTTTTCCTGAAGGTACTGAAATAGACTATGAACCTTTAGTTGTCTATCTGCCATGTGGTGATTCTTACGAACTTAACAAGAAACAACCAATAGGATTTGATTTAACTATATGAAATGGGATTATGAAGGTAACTTAATAGGAGAACGTGTATTGTTAGATGAAAGAGGGTATGCTGAACTTATTAATGAGTTAAGGTATATTTGTGGTAGAGGGAAGGACGGTAACATTAAGGATTGGGGTAGGCTTAGAACTATTATAGGCAATCTCTTAGAAGGTCATATTAACTATAAACCTAAAGGATACTCCAATGACAGTACACCTAGTAATACCTGATAGTCACGCTAAGCACGATGTACCTAATGATAGATTCTCATTGTTAGGTAAGTTTATAATGGATTTAAGACCTGATGTTATAATTAATATAGGTGATATGGCAGATATGGAATCGTTGTCTAGTTATGATAAAGGTAAGAAGTCCTTTGAAGGTAGGAGATACCAGAAGGATATTGCTGCTGTTAAGGATGCATTAGAGAAGATGCATAGACCTATGTTTAGTTATAATACAAAGCAAAGAGCATTAAAGCAGAAGCAGTATTTACCTAAGATGATTATGTGTTTAGGTAATCATGAGAATAGGATTAATAGAGTAGTAGAGAATCATCCTGAATTAGATGGTACTATATCAACAGAGGATTTAGGTTATGAGAATTGGGGTTATGACGTTCAACCGTTTATGTCACCTATACTGGTGGATGGTATACTTTACTCTCACTATTTTGTTACGGGTATCATGGGTAAACCGATCTCAGGACTACACCCTGCGTATTCTATCATACAAAAGAAGTATCAATCAGCGACTCAAGGACATTCACATCTCTTAGACTATAAGATAGTTACTTCTGGTGATGGTAGAAAGATACAAGGTTTAAGTGTTGGTTGTTTCTTAGAGAAAGACCAGTATGAAGCTTATGCAGGAGAGGAAGCTAATGCTATGTGGTGGAGAGGGGTAGTAGTTAAACACATCACAGAGAATGGTTATGATCCAGAGTTTATTAGTATAGAAAGATTGGAGAAGATGTATGGAAGTTAAATATATAGATCATATGGGTACTGACTTAAGCGTCTGTAATAGCGCAAGAGTTTCTTTCGGTAAGAAGAGTTCTTTTAAGTTTAATACCTTTCCATTAGATTATGAGGGTAATTCTACTGAACTTATTGAATTTACTAAAGACAAGACAGGTACTTTAGTTTATGATACCTTTCAAGATATGGATTATGTAACATTTAATTACTTAGAAGATAAAGATGTTAAACTTATATCTTATCTAGCTAAACATAAACACTGGACACCATTCAGTCATACTGCTATTACTCTTCACATTAAAGCTCCTATCTTTGTAAGAACTCAATGCTTTAAACATAAGGTAGGTTTTACTGAGAATGAGATTAGTAGACGGTATGTATCAGATGAACCTGATTATTATGTACCTAAAGAATGGAGAGGTAAAGCAGAAGATAAGAAGCAAGGTAGTTCAGAGGCTCTACCAGAGGCGTTTAGTGTAGTTAGTGAGAGTACCTATATGCAATCTTGTATTAGTGCTGTAGCAGCTTATAATGAGCTTCTAAGACTAGGTGTAGCCCCAGAGCAAGCTAGAATGGTTCTACCACAATCTACTTATACGCAGTGGTATTGGACAGGAAGTCTATCTGCTTATGCTAGGTTCTATAACTTAAGAAGTAAACCAGATGCACAGAAAGAGATACAAGAATTAGCTGAGATGATTGGTGATATAATTAAACCTCTCTATCCAGTTTCATGGAATGCTTTAACCAATGGAGAAGACAGTGCTACTTAAAGATTTTATAAGATATGTTAAGATACATAAAAGTAAAGAAGGTGCTGCTACAATACTTCCTTATTTACGTAAGATAAATTTAAGACATATGATTACTGACGACTTTATAAAAGTAACTGAAACAGATGATAGATATATAATTACAACCTGTCAAAGAACTTATTTACACAAAGAAGACTTTGATGTTTTAACAGAGAAAGGAGAATAATATGCCTACTGATAAACCTTACCCTACAGAACGAATAGTACCAAGAGTATATGAGACATACAAGACAGAAGTAGAATGTCCAATAGTACAAGAAGTAATAGATAAGTTAACTAATAGAGCAGCAGTAGGTATGCAGACTTATGGTGTTACTATGGAAAGAAAGGACTTATCTACTACACAATGGATAGATCATGCAATAGAAGAAGCCCTTGATCTAGCTAACTACCTTACTCGTTTGAAGAAGGACTTGGCTTCTCCTCCTGTCCAAACAACTTAAGTTTATAAGCTTTAATATCTCCAGAAGTATTAATAGAACTATAAGGGTAGAACGTATCTATATTCTGTAATAAACTAGTTAGTAACTTATTACCTTCAACTGTATTAGTATCAGGGTTATACTTTAGATTAGGATTACTAGATATAGCTGCCTTTATAGTCTTCTCTACATAGCCCATCCTATCATTAGACATAGTTTCTACAACCTTAGCTGTACCACTCTGAGCAGCAAGCTTAGGTATTACTTGTCTAATATCATTCTTATTCCAATAATCAGCAAAACCTTGTGAACCTGCTTCAGTAGGGCTTAAACTAGCTTTACTTATTACATTAAGACTATTAGCAAAGGTAGTTCTTTGTTCAGGGGGTAGTGTATCAAAAGTCTTTAAACCTACTGGTACAACTTGCTCTGCTTTCTTAAACAGGTAAGCTTGTTCTTTAGGTTCAAAGGAATTAAAGTCCTTACCATTACCTAAACCATTCATACTAGTCTCTACTTGTTTAAGAGGGGTAGGTGTAACATTAATGTTATTAGTTACTTCTGGTATATTATTATCATCTTCTAATTCATCTCTAGCACTACCTGGTAAACTTTCAGCAGATAATAGACTACCAAAAGCTTTATTATAACCTGTCATTAAAGGATTCAACTTAGCTACGTCCATTCCTTTAAGGTTAGAGAAGTGTGCAAGATTGTCAGCGGCCATTTTAGCAGAACCATAATCACCAGTAAATGACTTAGCTAGATCATCTACAGACTTACCATACCTGTCCTGATAATAAGAAGCTACTTCAGGTGAACCTCCTGCCTTTATAACTGCTGCGGCTATCTTTTGTTTAGTAGCTATAGAACGTTCATTAATAACAGATGCTACTTGCTTCTCTTGTTCAGGTGTGTACTTACCATCACTACCTACTTTTAGGTTCTGTATAAGATTAATACCTACATTAAGATCAGAGTTAACAATATCTTCTATGTGAGGGAATAGTTCTTTTTTAGTAGTAGCTTCTCTTTCAGCAGCAGAAGGTAGAGAAGCATTCCTCTTAGCCATTAATTCTAAAGCCCTGTCTTGTTGAAACACCTTAGCACCATTCTCTGCTGTCTTATAAGTGTCCAACTGCCCAGTATTAGGGTCTATAACTGCTCTCCCTGCCTTAACAGCTTCCTGTACTTGTAGGCTTAAAGCTGTGTCTTGTTGAGTCTGCTCTAACTCTTTAGCATGATTCATACTCTTATATTCTGCTTCTGTAGGATTAGATCCAGTAGTAATAATAGCAAGCTCTCTACCTTTAGCAGCTAGATCAGGTCTACGTGCAGCAAAGGAAGACATATCAGAAGCATTAAGAGTCTCCTCTTCTTGAGGTTTCATAGTACCTTGTCTTACAGCAGCCCTTCTCTTAGCAAAACCACCAGCTAAAGTCTTTAACTCTAAGTCGTGTTGTTGTTGTGTGTAAGACTCAGTTCCCATCTTTAATAAACCACCAATAGCATTAATAGTATTAGCAGTAGTATTATCTACAGGTGTTGATCTAGGTTGTTCAAATATTTGTCCTTGATTCTGTCCTTCAGATAGTATAGGGGAGAATATTGTACTCATTGTTATTTACCTTGTTGTTTTAATTCAAACTTAACTTTATCTTTCTCTCTTCTAGCTAATTTCTTTTCACCAAACTCTTCTTTACTTGTCTTACTTGTGAAGTTGTTAGTTCTTACTTTCTTCATAATATCAGACCTGTTAGGATCATTAGTAGATAAGACTTTAGCAATCTTATTATATTCTTTAAACTGCCATGCACCACTATCTGTAGTCCTATCAACAGTCTTAGCTTTCATTAAGAAGTAACCAATAGTATCAGCTTTATCTTGTATCTCTTTAGCCTGTTCCCTGAGAGTAGGATTAATAGTCTTGAATACTTTCATTTCTTCTGGACTCTTCAGACCTAACATCATTAAAGTAGCAGTAGAGTTAGACACAGTATCAGTAATTAAAGCACCTTTATTAGAATATATCTTACCAGTATCTAAAGCAACTTTACCTTTAGAGTAGTTACTCCAACTAGATAATACTTTACTCATTTCATTAAGAGATTCTAAAGCTAACTTACCATTATCTTCTATTGTATTATTAAACTCTACGTTAGACATAAACAATAAAGCATTAGCACCTCTATCTTTAAACTGATTAACTTTAGAGTATAAAGCTCCACCAGCTACAGCCCACATCTTAGAGTCTTCACTAGCCCATTGATTATACATATCTAGTACAGGTGACACGTTACCAAGAGTGTTAGACAAGTCGACAGTAACATCACCTTCAGAATCTGATGTAAGGTAGTGTATGAATCCATTATTAATACTTTCTAATGTTTTATTGTCTTGTATACCTAGATTATCTTTTAATACTTCATAAGTAACACCAGTACCTACACCAAACATAGCAGTAGTACCAGCCCAGAATTGAGCCTTCTGTTGAGGAGTTCTCTTACCACCTACTGTTTGAGCTTCTAATACATTCATAAAGAACTGTTTGTATCTAAAGGGAATAGCCATAACACCTTGACTTATCTCTCTCTTAGTTGTAGCTTTCATGTTATAAGTGATCTTATTAGCTTCTCTTATAATCCACCCAGTAGAAGCAGCAGTATTAATATCTACTTTAGGATATTGTTCTCTAAAGGTCTTATAAGCAGTTTCATAACCTACGATCTGGTTTAGTGCCTCACCTGTTCTTACAGCTACAGAACTAGATTCAAAAGCTTTATCTAATAGCTCAAAGTTAGTACCTTTCTTACCAGTAAACATCTTCTTTCTAGCTAAATCTATATGACTACCAGTTACATTAACATAACCAGACTTCTTCATATGTTGTAAGAAACCAGTGTATTCAGCACTATCTTTCCAACCTAATAGATTCATTAGTGCTTTATTCTTACTCAGAGCAGCACCAGCATCTTCTCTAAAGAAGTAGTTAGCATGTACCATTGAACCCATAAGTGACTGTGTAGCCTTAATAGGGCTTTGTACAAGGGTAGATAAGTAACCACCTCCACCTTGAGTTACTAGTTGATGTAATGCAAAGAAACTAAAGTTAGTATGATACATAAATGTATTAACTGCATTAAGGGGGTCTTTGTCTGCTAAGTTAGATACAAGTTTAGAAGCTTTCTGTTTGTTAGCAGTAGGAGGAGCTAAGCTACCTGATTCTGTTTCTAACCATTCAGAGAACTTCTTTATCTGTGCATCTTTCATTAGAGATACTTTACCTTTATAACCTAAACCTCTTTGCATAGCTTTAAGAGTAGTTAAAGTAGCTTGATAATCTAAATCGGCTATACCATTAATATTAGGTATAAGAGCATTCTCACCTTCAAAGAATATCTGTGCTGAACTAGCGTTCTTGAATTCTTCCTTTAAGAAACCATGAGCTTTAGCAGTAGCAGTGAACTGTTCACCAATCCTAGTTACATAGTTACCTGCCATACCACTATTAGTGATACCATTAATACTTCTTTCCATAGCTTCGAATGGAGACAATACTTTAGCTTGTTGCTCATCAGGTGAATAAAGCCTATCACCTCTTGATCTAAACTTAGCTTTCTTATTACTAAGTAACCAAGTAGAAGCACCAGAATGATTCTCATCTATATAAGATGTATTAGTAGA
>ERZ1292642.376-Hain-H14-01um-R1-376-length-27181-cov-12_pt2 | contig 18887 bp, 39 predicted proteins | sample MGYA00564403_ERZ1292642 | MGnify/ENA primary metagenome ERZ1292642 (study PRJEB36523, sample SAMEA6512643) | groundwater metagenome | collected 2019-01-09 | study: AquaDiva: Metagenomics assemblies of 32 groundwater samples | reverse complement strand
CGTCTGGGACGACCTACCTTACCGAGCTGCGCCACAAGCCGGAGGTGATCAAGGACATCGAGGCGGTCGAGTTCGAGTCCGCGTCCGCGACGGCCGCGCGAACGATCACAGCCGGAATTTCGATTGACGGCGCTGCCGCTGTGACTTTCACTGCAGTGACGACCAACGGCTTCCAGCGCCAGCTCGCGGTCAGTGGCGGGGCTCCCGTATCCACGCTGCAGGGCGGACACCGGATCAAGCCTCAGATCGCCTACGTCACGAACGTCAACATAGCGGCGCCACAAGTGGTGGGAACGCTGCGCGTCTGGTGGCGGGAACGGCCGGAGACGCTACGCCAGTTCGCCTTCGGCATCGATGTCGGAGATGCTGATGACGTGCATACGGCGGAGGAACTGGCCGACAACCTGGAAGCGCTGACTGAGAACGTCCCCGTCCTGGTCAATGAGGACGTTGATAACGACTCCTACTACGTCCGCATCGATAGCGTGACCGTAAAGGAGACGCTGGACCAGGGCGGGGGCAAGGATACGGCTCGAGGCGTGCGTCGCTATGTTGAGGTCCACTGCACGGAATGGCAGGTGACTTGATGCCAGAACTGACGCCTACGCAGGTGGAGGTCGAACTGGAGGAACTCAAACGGCGGATGCAACTGCTTGAGAACAAACTGGCAAGATACGACGCGAACGGACTCAATGTGCTCCAGAATCAGAATCTGATTGGGACGACAGCGCGCCAGGCGAAGGCAGGGAACCTGTAAGTGGATGAGTGGATGAGGCTAGAAGCTCGCTTTGAACACCGGATCACCAAGATTGAAGCGAACGGCGTCCAGACGCTCGACCAGATAACCCGCCTTGCTGATAATGTCGCGGCCCAGAACGGGCGGGTCGGCACACTGGAAGAGTGGCGGGCGAAGCTGGGCGAAGATGCAGCGTACGCCAGGGGGCTGGTGTCTGGGCGCTCCGGCCTGCGTAAGGGGGAGATCGCCCTGCTCATGGGACTGCTCAGCGCCGCCAGCATGATCGGCGGCATTGTCTCCATGTTGATCCAGGTGGCGGCATGAGCCTGAGGCAGCTACATAGGCACTATGCGCCCGCAGCCGCCTGCGCCCGAAAGATGCATTACGACACATGGATGGATGCGGAGCGGGTAGCTCGTACTCATGCTCAGCGCGACGGCCACATGGTCATGGCTTATCTCTGCGCCGCCTGCGGGCGCTGGGCCAACGCGCGCCCGGCATCGTGGGCAACCTCTCCTATAGACGACCCGATCCGGAGCGAAGGGGCTCAACTCCTCACGAACATGGAGGCGTACTGATGCTCCCTGAAATCGTCATGGGCGGCGCCACCTTTTACGACATGAGCGGCATCATCTCGCCCGACCGCTACCAGCGGTATGCAACGTTAGGAATTAGCCTGCACCACAGCGTCGGCGCCGCCCACTTCCCCGACCTCAACCTCAGCGGCTCCACCATGGACGAGGAGATCGCCCACATCCGCCAGATCGAGGCCCAGCACCTCGCGCAGGGCTTTGGAGGCTTCGGTTATCAGGCCATCGCCTTCGAGAGCGGGCGGGTCTACGTCGCGGGCGACTGCATGGGCGCCCGGGCGCACGTGGCGGGCAGGAACGGCGAGATCGATGGAATATGCATGGCGGGCGATTACCGCGCCTTACGGCCCGCACAGCCCCTAATCGCGGGCGTCGCGCGGTACTACCGAGCAAGGGTGAACGTGCTTGGCGTCCTCCCCATCAAGGGGCACCGTGGGTGGGCGACGCCGGGCAACGAGACGACCTGCCCGGGCGACGCTGGACTGGCAGCGGTCATTGGGGCGATTTATGCGCATACTGTGGCGCAGGAGGTAGGCATGACGGACCAGGAAATCAAGGACATCATCGACCTGGCAATCAAGGTGCAGGTACTAGACCCGCTAGCAGCGCATCAGGCGGAGCACGAAGAGCGCGGGCACGATGGCGTCAAGGGCGCGATGGCGGCACACATCACGGGTCACAAGGGGCAAGGCAATCCGATTGCCGATCCGACCTTCAACCCGTTTGCGTGATGAACGTGGACTGCGCGGTGGCCCGGCTCGCGAGACGTCACCCCTGCGGCTGCCGCATCAACGAGCGGCACTGCTCAGTCGGGCTGCCGCTCTATACCCGCATGGTGGAAACGGCGGAGGCGGTGAAGTCCGGCATGGCATCGGTCGAGCAGTTCGACGCCGCTTGCGATTCGTACAATTTTCACTTACGTGGAGGAGGGTGAGCCATGAAGAACGCGATCGATTTCCTGCGAGCCATTGTTCGTCCGGCCGTGACGTTCGGCCTTGTGGCGGCGCAGGTCGCGCTTGCCTTTGCCTGGCTGGAGAACAAGGATGCGGCGGAGCCAGCCTTCGCTGCCCTCGCACCGTTCACGATGATGGCGCTCACGTTCTGGTTCAGAGAGCGGTCAGCGTAGCTCATAAAAGCCTCCCCTGCTGCTGCACCCTAAACTCCCGTCCCCAGCATCCATGACCCCAGCGTTCGCATTGCCACGCCTGAAAGCGCCTGCCGCCCCAATCGAAGTCTAGGAGCTGCATCGGAGAGTCGCAGTCCGCGCACTTCACCGTAGCGCTGCTAACTTAGCTTGGTAGTCGATAATCTTACGCACGCAGTACCGCCTCAATTGTGCCGTTCAACCAGTTCGTCGGACGCCAGACGAAAACGTCCATCAGGTCGTCCTTGCTCGCTTCCGCCACTCGCACCAGGGCGTCGATCCATGCGTTCTGCTCCTCCGAGAGCCTGCCACGTTCGGACTTTAGTTCCGCGAACACCAGACGGCCTCCGCGTACGAGCGTTAAATCAGGGTAGCCCGCCATGCCCTTGATCGCTGTCCGCCAGCCCTTCTCGCTCCGCCCGGGCCGTTCGGCGTGGATGCGCCAGCCTAGCCGCGTCGCCAGGTCAATGATCGCATCCTCGAACTCCGCTTCCGTCATGGCGGTGGCGAGTGTTTGCTGGGCGGGCGTTAGGGCTACCATTCCATAACCACCTGCACATCTGACCAGCCCCATCGGTTTGCCCAACTCACTAGCCATTGCCCGAACGTATACGAGTCAGGAGCTAATTCTTCGACGTATGCGATGAAGCGTGAGCCGTGGAGTTCAACGTCTAGGACAGAGAGATCGCCCCAATTGATCGCTTCGTTTCCGAAGTCAGGTGACGGGACCCTGGCTGCTCGCCAACCGACCTCGGCATCGGGGTCGTAAAGGGACTGAATGAGACGGTTTAACTCGCGGCGAAGAATGTCGCAGCGCTTCTCGTCGTCAAGCTTGCCGAGTACAGATGGCACGCGTTCTAGCCGCTGTCGGTAAGTGCTCACAGCTTCACCCCCATGCGTTGCGGTCTCCTGTGCCCAAGGTGCGGCTCCGTGTTCACCGGCTCCGACCCGCGGCCACACAGCAGGCAGACCGCCACGTCATCGGCGCCCATGATCAGGCTGCCGTCGCAATGAGGGCGTGGACAGGCTCGCAGCGGAGCGTGTTCACGCCGCACCGGCTGATAGACCAGCGCGTCGGGCAGTGCCACGATGTCCGGCTTCGCTTGATTCGGATGGTGGGATGGCTGCATGTGCTCCGGCCAGACGCAGCGCCAGTTGCCGCAGGTGCGGAAAAGTATCATGCCGAGCGGGTACTCGCGGCCGCTCAGGAGCCAGGCGATGTGGCGCGGCGTCAACTCGACGTGGTGGCCTTCACGCTCAACGCTGAATCGAGGGTAAGGTGTGTCCGCCCTGCTAATCTTCGTGCTCCCCGTCCAGTTCCAGCAGGCAGGCTTCTTGTCCACGTTGGACCAGAAGCGAGCACGCTCCCGCTCCGTCAGGATGACGCCGAGTGCGTTCGGGGGTGCGTTCACGTCGTCATCTCCTCGTTCAGCCTACCGATCCACATGACGGCGGGTCGCCATACCTTCTGGTCAGGATCGCACGCCGCAGCGATGAGGCGCTGGTACGCCTGCCAGTAGTGGTTGGGCAGCGCGGCGAGGTTCATGGCGTCCGCCAGTCCGTGAACGGGTGCTCATCCTCACGTTCCCACCATCGCCGCCTCCAGCCCTGAAAGCCGCGTATCGGCTCATCGATGGTTACGGCGACAGCATCGTTGCGGCGGACAAGGCAGGAGCGGTCCGGGCGGAGCTTGCAGTAAACCTCGCGACGGACTAGTGGGGCGTATCCCCGGAGCTTGCCATGGGCAACGATGTAGACACGATCTCCAGCCACCATGAAGGGCGAAGGGTAACTAACCCAGAAGTGATATTCGTCCTCACGACCCCATTCCTCACCAGCCAAGTCACCCTCTCGGAGCCATTCTGCCCACAAGCCCTTCGGAACCGTCACAACCACGTCGCCGTTGCGTTCAGGGATGTGATCCATCGTTACCTCCACGCCGAACATGACCACGGGGCCCAGCCGCTCCGGTCATACAGCGCCCGGGCCACGCGAGCGTTTGGCTCTACTTCGTACATGTCGTCCCAGATATAGCCCATGCTCACGATCAGGCCGATATGGATCGGGTGTATCTGGAACGGCCCACGTTCTCCGTAGCGGCCCGTGGCGAACCGATCCCAAGTAAAGCCGGTCTCACAGTCCACGATGGCGAATGCCTGCGCTGGCACGTCCCAGAACACCGCTGCAATGATGTTGCGCGGGCTGCGCCAGGGCACAATGATGGCCGGCGCCGACGGCCGGATATCCGTGAGCACGACCCGGCAGCCGAATGAACTACAGTCCCACTCCGCCCGCCAGCCGTCATTCTCACGTGTGGCCGTCGCTTCCCAGTAGCGCGTCGCTTCCGGCAGCGGGCCCCATACGCTGTCCTGTTCCGCTCCTACGCGGGGTTCCGCTTCCCGTGTCGCTGCGGCCACCACCGCAATGAGGGCAACACGGAGGAGCCAGCTCCTCAACGATCCTCGGTCCTGATCAGCCAGTCTTGGGTTGCCTGCATCCAGTTCCGGTGCTCATACCAGGCTCCTACGTTCAGTCCGATTAGGAACATGCCGACGCCCAGAATCACGAACGCCACTAACTCGCTCACTTCGTTACTTTCCTCCTCTGGCCCTAGCGTTGAACCTCGCCAGCGCAGCCTCACCAGCCCTCGTGATGTGGAACACAAAGTCCTCGCCGCGATCTCGGGTAGATATGTATTCGCACTCGATGAGATCGACCAATTTATCGGTTATGGCCTTTTCGCTAAACGATGGATAGCGCGCGAACAGTTCTTCCTCAGTCATTGCATCCGTTCCTTCCGGCGCCGATACGCCTCGATGTCCGTCACGGCCCGGCGACAGCTCCCGTGCCAGCACAGCCAGAACCAGCGCACGGCCCAGAGGAACGCGCCGGCCCACACCGCGAAAGCGAGGAACTGGGCGAACAGGATCATACGAACCTCACGTGATCGATGGCCCAAGCCAGGATGAACAAGATCGCGATAAAGATGTAAAAACCAAGCAGCCATGCTCCATCATGTGTTCCGCGCTTACTGTACCTGCCGCTAGTCATGCCTAGGACGAAGGCTAGATAGAAGCCCGCGATCATCACTATAGTCATGCCACCTTTCCTTCTCGATGCCAGGCGCAGTTCGCGCTCCCCATCTGCGCGTTCTTACGACAGCGTTCGCGAGAGTGCCCGGACTTTGCTTTGCACTGGGGCGACGGCCGGGCCGTGAACTGGAACGGCTCGATGATGGTCGCGATCGGCCGACGTCCGTGCGCCTCCTCCTGATGGGTGAGTAACGCGGGAATGCTGGCGAACTGAGCAATCTCAACTGCGCAACGTGGATCGTGTTGAGGTCGCTGAGTGCACGTACAAACCCACTCAGGATTGTCCCTCAGACGTTCCAGCGCCTCCTGCATCCTCGCCACCAGTGCTGCGTTATCGTCGTTCATCGCTGGTCTCCTCGCGGATTTCTTTGATATGGGAGATAGCTTGTTCGGGCCACGTCCAATAGTGGTGCTTGTCTGACACGCCTGGTTCAGTGTACTGGGAGACTACATAGCGCCCGCTCTCCCACCATGCGTGCTTCACATTCTCGTAGACGACCGGCGTGTGGCTGTCCACTCGATAGATGCTAACCTTCCACACGTACATCCTCCTTCGGCTCAGTGGGGGCAAGGCGGGCAAGTGCATTTGCAGCGATGTCCGCGAGTCGTTGTGCGTGTGGCATTATGTCGTCGTATTTATAAGCATTGATCTCGCGCAAGGCCACCACCGCCTCTGCCAACTGGCCCCGCAGCGCCTCTAGTTCGCGTTCGGCAGCTTCGGTACGAGCTTTCAGTCGGCCCTTCCCCGTGGTCTCGTAAAAGCGCAGTTGACTCCGCAGACTCTCTAGGTCACTCGGATAGAACATCGTCCGCCCTTCATCGCTCGGTATATCGGGGCATTGGCAAGGGCAACTTCTGAGATGTGGAATACCGCAGCTTCATCGAAGTACACGTCACCGATTCGCTCCAGCGCGTCGCCCAGCTTTCGTAGCTCCTGCATCGTGGCGCTCCATTCCTTCACCATGTCAAGGTAGCCTTGGTGGCGAAGGGCAACCTGCTCTTTCAGATGTATGACTTCCTTGTCCTTCGCGTCAAGCTGGGCGAGGAGCCGCACGGTGAGGCACGGCCACCGTTCGTTGACGCGGCAGCCGAGACACATTCCCTCTGACACAAGGGCGCTGAACTGCGAAGCTGGGACGTGACGCTCTCGTAGTGCTATCCGCTCCGCATCGGAGATTGGTTCAGTCATGGGCTCGCTCCTTCATGGCTCGTACCTCGTTCTTCATGCGCCGTTCCCACCGCGCCCACTCCTCTGCCCTACCCTCTTCCCGGGCAGCTTCAATGAGGGTGTCAACTTCTTCATCTGGATGCCCGAAGTCTGGTACTGACATACCCAGAAGGTGGGCCGTCATTCTCTGCCGTGCCTGTTCAGTCGCCTCTCGGTACTTGTTCATTCTGTACCTCCTTGAACTCACTCCGCCGATGAGCCGCGCCACAAGAGGGGCAGGCGTAAAGCGGCTCTGGCTTTGGCGCTACCGGACGAACCGCCGCGCGCAATTCCTTCACCGACAAGCCATCCTTCTCTGCTACATCCAGCCAGCGGTCCTGTTCCGCTTCCCCGAGCGCCGCGACCGTGGCGTGATGGGCAAAGCTCAGGTTTTCACGTCGGCGTGAAAAGTCGAACCGGCCCGCGACCCAGACGGTGTTGGCCAGGTGCCCGTAATCACGCCCCGTCTCATCCATCGCCTGGCTATACATCTCACCATAGGTACGCTCCCCGTAGCGCAGCCAGTCGCCGGTCCAGAAGCCGAGGGCGCGGTACATAAGGCCGAGCCGCTTCCCCACCTCCTGCCAGTCGGCGAATGCCAGTCCCTCACGAAGCTGGAGGCTGGTGGGCGTCACCTCGCCGGGGATGTCGAGGATGCGGGCGGCGTGGGCGTAGTCGTCCTGGGCGACGGCCGGCAAGGAATCGGTGGCATGGACAGCGGTACTGCCTTTTCTGTCGCCACCGTGCGCTGCACCTTTGGGCGCAGATAGGTTGCCTTTTCCCGCTGGCTCAGGTTCGCCCTGAGCGCCACCATCTGCGTACACGTGCTGTGCTCCGGTTCCGGTTCGTATCGCTGCTAATCCGGGGATGTTAATCCGTCCGCGCTGATCACCTTCAGTGTAGAAATACGCTCGCCGCATGCCTGGATCGGCGTCCCAGTCGCCCGTCACGCGCACCGCTGCGATCTCTTTCTTGCCCTGGAAGATGCGGTACATCCCTTCCTTGATCTCGTTCCGCCAGTCCCCTTCGTGGATGCGCTTATGGCAGGGGGGCCGGTCCGGCGTCCCTGAACAGAGGAACACGACGTTCAGGCCGTCGCCACCGCCCTGAGAGCGCGGGACCACGTGATGGTGCTCACCCCGCAAGGCGCCGCAGCCGAAACAGCGATGATACTCCGGCGAACGGGGCCACGGGCAGTAGGATGTTTTACACAAAGGTTCGTAGGTTATTGCATCAGCCACGGTTTGCCCACCATCGCCTTCTCTCTCGTCCGCGGTGGCATGCACGACACACCCGCCACCCTTCAGGAGTAAGAAAAGTGTTTTCTAGGTTGTACTCGTGTCCTTGTGGGCAATGAGTTCTACTACGCCTGCCGTTCCTCATTCGTCCCTTGGCCGATGCATCCAGCGTGTTGTCCTTCATCGTGCCAAGGAAAAGGTGAGAGGGATTGCAACACGGCGGATTGTCACAGTGATGGAGGACGCAGAGTCCGTCGGGGATAGGAGTTCCGGAGGCCAATTCGAAGGCGAGCCGGTGAGCCAGTACCTTGTCTCCGTCTGCTCCCCGGAGTCTTCCATAGCCTTTGATAATCGTTTTGCCGGTCCAAGGCCAGCATTCGAACTCACTCCCGGCCTGGACGTTTGCGGCAAAACGCTCGACCAAAGGAGGGTGTATGAATTGGCCCGTTTCATTCCGTTTCCAGGGCACAGCGAAGCCGCCTTCCCGACAGCCGCTAAGTCTGGTACCCCTAGCGACTGCCGGTACCAGCGGCGTCATGTTCATCATACCACGATCCGTCACTGAGCAGGCGGGCTCGCGGGTTATGGGCTCAGCCATTGTTAGGCTTCCACCTTGATCGACTCGGCTACGCCAGCCAGGGAGCGCAGAAACGGGATCAGCGCCCCGTATTCCTTGCCATGCTGCGAGTCACCATGTACTTCGAGCACACGCGCCTCGAACGCGGCAAGCGAGCCTGTCCAACAGCCCGCTCGCACCTCGTCCGCATCAACGCGATAGACGAGGCTATCGTTTCGCGACCCTATTGGGCCAACGGTGATAATACGCTCGCTCAGGTTGGCCCGGCTCAGGTCGGCCCCGCGCAGGTTGGCCAAGCGCAGGTCGGCCCCGCGCAGGTCGGCCCCGCGCAGGTCGGCCCGGCGCAGGTCGGCCCAGCTCAGGTTGGCCCGGCTCAGGTCGGCCCCGCGCAGGTTGGCCCGGCTCAGGTCGGCCCGGCGCAGGTTGGCCAAGCGCAGGTTGGCCCCGCTCAGGTCGGCCCGGCTCAGGTCGGCCCGGCGCAGGTCGGCCCCGCTCAGGTCGGCCCCGCGCAGGTTGGCCCCGCGCAGGTCGGCTCTTACGCCCGCTTCCTCGGCTCGTAGCCAACGCGCATGCGATGCGAGGATAGCTTGCAGTTCCATAACTGTCGGTTTCTGTATGGACATTACGTCTTCCCTTCGTTCTTGATGGCGGCGGACCGGATTACGCCCGTGCTTCTCTGAGTAGCCATCTTTTCTCCTTGCTGCCGCCGCCATGTTACTCCGCTGCCCGCTCTGCGAGCGTCAGGGTGCCCGTCAGGTAGCCTTCCAGCACCTTCGCCATGCCTCGAGCGAGCTTGCCCGCCTCTTGCATCTTGTCCTTGTCCCAGCCGACCGAAATGCCCAGCTCGACCGCCGCTTTCAGGGCGACGGAACGGGAGATAGCCGCACCACGCGGATCGTCGTCCACCGTCTGTTGGGCGCTGGCGGTGCCACAAGCAGGCGCTCCGCCAGACTCAATCTCTGTCACGTACCACGACTTCCCGTTCTTGCTCTGGTTCGCCGTGAAGGTGACGACCGCGCCTTTGTCCGGCCACTCGCCCTCGCAGTCGTCGCTCTCGTTGAAGTAGCCCGGCCTTCCGACGAGCGTGAAGGATCGTCCGTACTCGCTGTCCGTACGGGCCTTCACCTTTACATCCGTGAATGTCTCAGCCATTGCTAACTCCCTCTCACTTTCCGGCTTCGGCCACGATCAGGGCAGTGGTCTCCGCCCCCGGCATTTCGTACCGACGTATCTCGTCCACCTCTGCAACCTTGCCGGACAACGCTTTCATCACCTTGCCATCCACTTTGAGCGCGGCCAAATCACGCAGCCGAAGCACGAGGCTATCCGGCATCGATTTCGTGTCCCACTCCGGCGTTCCGTGCCGGCGTTGCAGGGTAGCGATAAGGCCGATCTCGCCGTCTACCAGTTCCGTTTCGCCGCTTGCAGCGAACCAGCGCTTGATCGCGTCGCCTAGGTCTCCGCGCCGCTTCTGAGAGACGGTGATCGCCTGACCGAGCATGTGATATTCGCTCAGGATGGCAACCGCCTCCTGGCGCGTTAGCGTAGATGGCTCTTCCTTCGCTTCGGTGGTCATAGTGCATCGTCTCCTTTGGTATAAATCCAGACCCCATCCTCGGCCACGCGGCGGCCCACCTGCCCTCTGCGCCCGGCCTGCATAATCAGACCGCTCAATCCACTAGCGACAGTGGCCACTTCGCGTCCGTTTGCGGGGACGAAGATGGTTTGCCCGGCCTTGAGGTTGCGGATCGCATCGGTGAGCCCACCCCGCTTTACTCCTCCGCCGTGACGACGTGGTGGCATTTCAGCCATGGTCCTCAGTTCAAAATCCGTCATCGCGATAGCTCCTTCTGTCCCGCCTCGTCCTGCTCCCAGCGATAGACGGCGCGTGTGTGGGAGCAGGGCTGCGGGTCGAAGCACTCACACACTAGGCCGACGTTTAGCCGCCGGACGATATGGCCCAGCGTCTCCCGGATGCCGTGGTAGCTGCGCCACACGATCCACTCCTTGCCGGGGACTATCTCACTGATCCGCATTTCCTGGGTGGTCATTGCGCACCCGCCTTGTACCAGGTGACTGCGCGGGCCTTTGCCGAAGCTCTCTTGGTGAAGCCCAGGCGCCGAACCTCTTTGAACCGCTTCGCTTTCCCCGTCCGGGAGCCAACGCCAACGGGCTTGAACTCCTGCGCCCAGAACTTCCCGTTCACGCGCTCGGTCGTGTATTGATACTGATGCCCATTAGCTCCGGTCCAGTACCGCGCTGCGGGCGTTCGCGGAAATAGCGCGGCGAGCGATGGCTCGGCCGCGAAGATACGGTTGAATACGCGCGTGACTTCGTGGGCGGCTTCTCGTTCGGCTTGGGTCGTCTGTGATGGCATCATCAACACCTCCTTATGCTGCTGGCGTCGGCGCCGGTCGTTCCCAATGTCGCGTCTGGCAGGCAGGACAGCGCCGCGGCTTGGTCAACACGCGCGGGAACCACCGCCAGCCGCACTGGATGCAGGTCAATTGCTGTAACGTAATCGGCTGTTCCATTCATGCCTCCTTGCCAGGATCATAAGCCTACGACAACTTGTTGTCAACACCCCCTTGCAAGATTCTTTCCGGGCGGCGTATAGTGCGCGGTGAGGCCGGGTGCGTGGCCGTACACCACCCGTAAGCGCTCCCTTCGGTGCTGTCCCCTCGGCACCTGGCGAGCGGCCCGGCTGACCTTCTTTGAGGGGGACATTATGAGACACCGACACGAGTTTGTGATCGCCGAAGTAACGAGCATGGGGACGCGCCGTGTCGCCTGTGATTGTGGCCAAAGGCCCCGGTGCCTGCGACTCAAAACGATGCTGCTTGATGACGGGACACCGTTGACCTACAGCCGCGGCCACGCCCAGGGAGAGTCCCGGAACGAGGCAACCCTAAAGGCTGGCCTGGTCAACGGACTGGACCACCGCTCGCGAAGTGATCCTGACTGGTGCGAGCCGGTGGTCTGCAAACACTGCGGCTTCTGGACGCTTTCATGAGCACCGGCCCGATAGCGCCCACGTCCCGCGCTGAAGTTGCTGATAGCGGCATGCTTGAGGGGGAAACGCCTAATGCTCACTTTCCACTGCCATCGATGCGGCGCCCTGGTAGACCGCGTGGCGAGCCCGTACGACCGCAAGCGGGGCCGGCCAGCGACAACGCGCGATCCAATGACGGGTGAGCCTCACACCTGCCCGCCATTGGAGCCGCCCCAGCAGAAGGAATGCGTCTGTGGCAAGGTCGTCTGGCTGGCCTACGGCCTGCGCTACGACGACGTGCCGTGGGACGCGGCTCACCTGCACATCTGCGCGGCGAAGCAGGCATACCACCAGAGCGGCCCAATATCACCACCACAGCCCGCTCAGCGCCCGATAGCAGCCAAAGCCGAGGGTAAGGGCGGGATCGGCTTGTGAACCCCGCCAACGCCACCTACATCGGCGACACCTATCTTTTCAACTGGCCGGAGGAAGGGGTCGAGATAACGCTCGACCGCATCCACGAATCGAAGGTGGGGATCGGCGGCCGTATCTCGGTTCGCTCCGCCATCTTCGGCAAGCTCCATTCCCCCTCCAACTTCAACTGCACGTCACAGGCCCCGCGCCAGGCGCTCGCCCGGGCGCTGAGTGAGCGGGACGCCGGCATCGACTGGGGGGCAGCGATCGAGCAGGTGTGCGAGCTCACGCAACAGCGCTGGGAAGAGGGCGAGCCGCTTATCGACCTGTCGGAAGCGGAGCCGTCAACTACCTCACGCTGGGCCTATGAGCCGTGGATCGAGACGGGCGGGCCGACCATCCTGTTCGCAGACGGCGGCGTCGGGAAGTCCGTGTTCGCGCTCGCCATCGCTACAGCCCTGACCACAGGCACGCCGATCCTCGGTGGTACTGTCCTGGGCGAGCCGGGGCCGGTGCTCTACCTGGACTGGGAGACGAGCTGGCAGGTGCATTCGGAGCGGCTGCGGGCGCTCTGCCTGGCGGAGGATTTACAACTTCCCCACATCTACTATCAGTCGATGACCGCCTCATTCGCTGAGTCGGCGAGCGCGATCCGGAAGAAGATCGCCCAGCACGGCATCCGCTACGTCGTTGTCGATTCGCTCGGCGCCGCCCGCGGCGGGGAGCCGGAGTCGGCGGAGACGACGATCCGCCTGTTCAACGCCGGCCGGACGCTGGGCGTTCCCTGGCTCGGCATCGACCACGTGACCAAGAACGGAGGGGACAAAACGCGGCCATTCGGCTCGACCTATACGCACAACTTGGCGCGGCTGACCTGGAGCATGGAGCGGGCCCAGGAGGAGGGGGAGGACGCCACCTCGATAGTGCTAACGAACCACAAGAGCAATAATGGCCGATTATCGTACCGGCGCGGGTACAAAGTGGACTTCATGCTGGGCGATACGGACGAGCTAGTGGAGATCGTGATCCAACCGCAGGACATCCGAGACATGCCGGCGATGCGGAAGAAGCTGCGTCGTCAGGACCAGATATTCGCTGCGATGAGGGAGATGAACCGGGCCGCGACGGCGGAGGACATCGAGGGCATCCTGAAGGACGACGGGATCGACCTCAACCTCGCGACCATCCGGGCCACACTGCACCGATACAAGGATTTATTCGTCCCTATCACGGAAGGAGGAAGAATTGTCTCGTGGGGAATCCTCTCTAAATACTCATAGCGCTATGCCCATAGCAGCTTCCATAGCAATCCCCCTTAAGGGGGATGATTGCTATGCTATGGGATAGCGTAGCAGTTGATAGCAGATAGCAAATTGCTATGGAAGTCTGACTCAGAATCTGAGTCGGTGAAAGGAGACGGAGATGAGTGAGTTACGGCCAATATCGAAGTCGCAGGCGAAGCGTTTGGCAGTTCAGCTAGGAGAGCGCTGCATCCACGTCTCGGACGGGCAGATGTGCGAATGTACGGAGGAGCACGACGAGAATAGCGCCTGCCCTGTTCTGGGGATAGCCCACGTTCATGAGCCAGGCATCCCCTGCCCCACGTGCGGAGGGAGCGGAGAGGTTTGTGCGTCCAAGATTCAGAACGACAGTGGAGATACCTGTGGCTGCCCACGTGCTCACAACTGTCATGGGCCAATGTTCGGCTGTCCTGGATGGGAGCCGTCGCCCTGTCCTTCCAACTGCATCGACGGCTGGGCGCCCGTCTTGACGACCCACTAACGTAAGCGCACAATTGCGGCAAAAGGAGGAAAGCAATGCCAGAATACAGAAGAATGGAATTAGAGACCGCGCTTCTTGAGCCAGAACAACCATTGCAGGTGGTGATGGCTGAGGCGCTCCGTAACCTGGAGGAGTGCGTCGATCTACTGGATGGCTTAGAGTCCGTAAGAATGAAATCAGAGACCGCTCCGCTATATCCATCCTCAGCAGACAGCACCTCGTTTGCTGCCCAGCCCGGCTTATCGGAGCTGTCCTTCTCTACTCGGACACAGTCCATGGATTTAGTAGCACGGCTCAGGCGCTTGCAGCCCCGTCTCGGCAAGCTGTAATGGAATCAGAATCTGAGTCCTCCCGTGACAATCCGACATCCTAAAAAGCGAGCGATGCTGGCCGCCCTTGCCGAGACGGGAAACGTCACGGAAGCGACGACGATTGCGCGAATCAACCGTGACACGCATTACGACTGGCTGAAGACCGACCCGGACTATGCCAAGGCAGCGGAATCCGCCATGGAGAGCGCGGCAGACCGGCTCGAACGCGAGGCGCTGCGGCGTGCGGTCGAGGGCGTCGAGGAGCCGGTGTACCAGGGCGGCAAGAAAGTGGGCGTCGTCCAGAAGTACAGCGACACGCTGCTCATCTTCCTGTTGAAGGGCGCGAGGCCGCACAAATACAAGGAGCGCCTGGCGATCACGTACACGCCGGAGGAGCGGATCGCGAAGCTCATGGACGGCGCCGGCGTCACGCGCGAGGAGGCGGAAGCGGCGATTCGAGAGGCGGAGCGGATCGTGGGCAAGGGATGACGGTCTGTAAGGCTTGCGGCTGGAACGAGCGCACACACCAGCACGCCGTCGTCTGCGGCAAGCTGCCCCCTCTGCCACCACGTGTGGGCATCCCGGATGTTAACACGCCTTCAGTGTCGCGATACGTAACGCCCGTCGTTACACCTATCACTCCCAATGTAACGACGGGCGTTACGTTCGGGACGGCGGTAACGCAACCTGTTACATTGGAGCGCCATGCCTGTCCGCTGTGCGGTGAGGTGCATGGCCAGGCTAAGACGGTCGCGGAGCGCCAGCGGGCTTATCGAGAGAGGAAGAGACATGGAGTTTCGTAGATTTGTCCTGGAGCGGACAGAGGACCCCACTGGCGTGAGTGGTATCGGCACCGTGGCTGAGGGGGTGCAGTTCAATGATGGCCGCATAACGCTCAGGTGGTGTGTGGGTGAGCATCGTTCAACGGTGAACTGGGATTCAACGGAAGCAATCGAGGCGATTCACGGCCACGATGGGCGGACGAAGATACGGTGGCTCGATGCCCCCGGCTGACGCGCTCATGGACGCGGCGCTGCTGATGCTCGCTACGCGGCCGCGGGTCGTCCCTGACTTCGTGTCTTTTCTCGCTTCATCACGCATCCGCTCGGACGACCCGCTCAACCCTGGTGTGGCCGACTGGCAGCCATGGCAGCACCTTGTCGAGCGGGCGGAGGCGTGGGAGCGGGGTGCGAGTGAAGTTATCCTCAAAGACCGACAGCTCGGGTTTACGTGGCTCCTGGCTGCCTACCTCTGCTGGAGGGCGCGGTATAGCGGCTGGCAGTGCGGCGTCTGGTCAAAAGGGCAGATCGAAGCGCGAAAGTTACTCGATCGGGTGGAGTTTATCGACACTTGGAGTGGTGGCGGCGGCAAGCATACCGCCGACGAGAGTGAGTGGCCAAACGGCGGCTTAGTCCACGCCTTCGCCTCGACGGAGAGTGCTGGCGTGAGCTTCACCTTCCAGGTGGCGGCCATGGATGAGCTTGCGTTCCACCCCTGGGGCGGTGAGAACTACACCGCCCTGCAGCCGACCCTGAGCGCGGGCGGTCAGTTCATTGCCTTCTCGACCGCGAACCCACTCCTGGGCGGCTCGGGCGTGTTTCACGACCTCTACTGGGCGAGTAAGCGCCATGAGACGCCGTATACCGCCCTGTTCGTGCCCTGGCATGCGCGGCCGGGACGTGACCAGGTGTGGCTGGCTCGGCAGCGTGCGGCATACAAGGGTTTCCCCGACGAGTTCGACGCCTACTACGCGGAGACAGACACGGCTGCGTTCACGGGTAAGTCAGGCGTCGTGTACCCAATGTTCAGCGAGGAGCGACATGTCAAAGCGAAACCGTGCGAGTGGCGAGACTGCAAGCGACGAGTGGTGGGTATCGATTGGGGAGGACGCGGGGAGGGTAACCCGATGGCGATTATCCCCCTGGGGCTTACTGGCCTCGACCGCATCCATCAGTTCGGTGAATATTACGAACAGCGCGTGGACGACCCCCTTTCGGCAGCCGTTGAGTATATCAATCTTCTCCGGCATCGAGGAGGCGTTGACCTCGTAGTCTATGACCCCAGCGAGGACAGCATGGGCCGCACGCTGGCGGCGGTTCTGGCGCAAGACAATATCCCGTGTGGTCCGGCGAACAATGACCGCGGGCGGGGGCTAGGGCTCGTGGCGTACCTGCTGGCCAACGACCTGCTCACGATCGGCAAGGGCTGCACGGAAAGCATCGCCGAGTTCCCGCTCTACCGGGTGCAGCGTAAGCGCGACCCCAATGACCGCACGACCTATGCAACTTCATCGCCCGTTGACCATCACGGTGACGCTTGCCTCATAGCGGGCACGCCCGTGATGACCGAACGCGGGGAAGTGCCGATAGAGACGGTGATGACGCAGGATCGTGTACTGACGCGGGCAGGGTGGGCTCCGGTGACGTGGAGCGGAATGACCAGTCCTGGGGCAGAGGTGCTCCGGGTTCGGATGTCTGATGGTAGGGGTCTGGTCGGTACAGCGAGCCACCCCGTCTGGATTGAGGGAGCAGGCTTCACGCGTATTGACGCGCTCCGCTACGGCGATAGAATAGCGGTATGCAATCATTCAACGGCAACAATTACAGCAAACATGGCGGCGGGCGATACTGGTACAAGACGCGTTGGCGAGACCGCAGCCCGATGCATCAGGACGTGTGGCGGTTCTATAACGGACCGATCCCTGAGGGATTCGTTGTTCATCACATCGACCATAACCCCGACAACAATGACATCGCCAATCTCACCATTATGGCGAAGTCCGACCATGCCTCGTATCACGCGAAGGGACACGATCGTACGCCGTGGCATGCCATCGCTCGCGCCCCTGAATGGCACCGCTCCGCTGCGGGGCGGGCTTGGCATTCAAAGCATGGAGTCAGTGCCTATGCAGGGCGAACAGAGGTTGAATATCAGTGCCAGCAATGCGGCGCGGAGTTCCGATCTCGCGCCAGAGGCAACGTTCGCTTCTGTGGACGAAACTGTAAGGCGCGCGCCCTACGTGCTCGCCGTCGAGCCGCAAGCGAAGAGTCAGCCGGTCTATAACCTCACCGTTCAGGGTCAGGCGGAGTTTTACGCGAACGGCATCCTTGTCCACAACTGTGACGCCAGGCGGTATGCGGCGATGGCGCTGTTAGAAGGGACGGCGCTTATGGTAGCATCGGTGCCAGAGTTGGTGTTGCAATGAAGTGTCCGCGATGCGGCGGAATGATGAGCCTGTGAAGTTCACCGTTCCCGAGCTCGCCGTCATTCTCGACCAGCTCCAGCGCCGCCTAGACGCAGGGTTGAAGCGAACGGCGACCGATGCACCGGAGGACAAGAGCCTCCACGGCCTGATGAAGTGGCGCCGGGAGCACTACCATAACCTCGCCGCGGCGGACCCAGTGCTGCCAAAGCCCTATCACGAATCGCTCAAATACCAGTCTGACATCCTGCGCCGCACCCACGTGGCGAACAAGGCGCGGGTGACGGAGAACGCGTTCATCGTTCGCTGCGTGCCGCCGAAGGAAACGGAGGCATGGAAGCGCACCGCGGACGACGCGGAGTCGGTCTGGAACATCGGCCTCGATCAGGTACAGGAGCGCCTTGGCCTCGACATCATGGGCCGGCTCTCGGACGGGCAGGACATCGACGCCTTCGGGGTTCTGCACTGGTACGACGACCACAACCTGGCGAACGGGGAGAGCGCCTACCGTACCTCCGATGAGGAGCAGGAAGGCTACGAAAAGAGCGAGGATGAGGACGGGTACCAGGAGAGCGCCGAGACCTACCTGGAGCGCCGCAAGGTAGAGTGGGCACGGGCTGGCCTGCCTATTTACTGCGAAGTCATCGATCCCATGACCTTCTACTTCGTCCCCGACAAGAGCCTGGAGAACGGCTTTGGGCTATGCGCAGTGATCCGCGACGTGCCCTATCTCGATTACCAGACAGGGCTGATGAGTGACGGCATCAAGCTGAGCCTGAACGATGCGGACAAGAAGATACGCATCTACCAGGAGCAGGACGCCCCGGCGGACTGGATGACCTCTAACCCGGATAACTGGGGCAAGACGGTCACGGTCGCTTGTGTCTGGACGAGGGACGAGTACTACGAGCTGGCGCGGGGCACAGGCGGGCACGACTGGGAGCAGGTAAAGGCATTCGCTCACTACTTCAAAATGCCGCCGTTTGCGATGGCGGTGGCAAACGAGAACGGCAGCCCCGACCCGGCCCTGAATTACGAGCCGACGATGGAGGGCCTGTACCGGCTCAAGCCCTTCTACGACCGGGCGATGACGTTCTACATGGTCCTGGCCGAGATGGTGGCGCTGCCCTACTACTACGTCCAGCTCTCAGACGGCAGCTACGCCATGGGCGGTGACGGCCAGCGCGTGGTGCTGAGCCGAACGACCCTGCTCCAATTCCAACTCCCGAACGGGGCGACGCTGGTCAAGGTCGAGTACGAGATCAACGAGGCGGTGATTCGCGGCCTTGAGTACCTGCGTCAGGAGCTTATGGACGCCTCGCCTGCGACGGGACGGGCTGAAATCAGCGTTAGCACTCAACCTTGGACGGCGCGCATCCAGCAGGCTCAGGAGAGTCTGGAACCGGCGAGGCTAGCGAAGAGCATTGGGCGGGCGATCAGGACGATGGTGCGTAGCCTCGTGGTCGGCTGGCAGGCGGCGGACAACCCAGAGCCGGTGCACGTCATGATGGACGGCAAGCCCGTTGGCATCGACATCGAGCAGTGGCGCGACCTGATCATCGAGGTGGACATCGACCCCCACAGCGCCGCCGAGCGCGTGAC
>ERZ1292642.410-Hain-H14-01um-R1-410-length-25739-cov-5_pt1 | contig 18926 bp, 28 predicted proteins | sample MGYA00564403_ERZ1292642 | MGnify/ENA primary metagenome ERZ1292642 (study PRJEB36523, sample SAMEA6512643) | groundwater metagenome | collected 2019-01-09 | study: AquaDiva: Metagenomics assemblies of 32 groundwater samples | reverse complement strand
AATGCAGCCATGAGTCGTTTGGGCTGACCAAGGTCCGCGAGAATCTCAACTACACGCCGGAGGCATTGATCGCGACGTTCGGAACCCGTATCACGAAAATCGATGCGAACCGGTACGGCCGCACTGCCGATCACCGCGCCGACCAGCAGGCAATTGCGAATATTGTGTATGCCGGCCGCATGGGAAATGGGCCAATGGAATCCGGCAATGGCTGGCGCTACCGTGCCGGCGGACCGCTTGGCCTGACGTTCCTGCGGAATTATCAGCAATGCGGGGACGCCATCGACGTCGACTTGGTCGGTAATCCGATCCTGATCGAGCGCCCAGACATCGGCGCCATGGCGGCCGCATGGTTCTGGTTCGTCAACGGACTCAACAAATTAGCCGACAAGCACGATGTCATCGGCATCTCCGGCGCGATCAACGCCGGCAACGCGAAAATCCAGCCATCGCGCATCAATGGCCTGGATGATCGTATCGCGCGAACCGCTGTTGCAATGCGCGCTTTCAATATCCAACCATAAAGGCAATCATGAAAAACTTACTCGCGCTGGTTCTTGTCGCATCGCTCACCGGCTGCGCCGGCTTGACAGTCCAATGGACGGCCGTAGCATCGTATTCGACCGCCGAGGCCGCACCGGTGATCCACCTGCCGGCCGTCGTTGCACCTGCATCGCCTGCACCTGCAAAATGAGCCGGTTTATCACGCGCCCACGGCTGGAGGCGGCCATCGATACGGATGACGGCAAGTGGATCCTGATTCAGCCGCTGGCGTATCAATCGGATGTCGCCGGAACAACCTTCGTGGTTCCGCCTGATTTTCAGACTGACCTGGCCAGCGTGCCGCGCCTGCCGTTCATCTACGCGACATTTGCAGGCCATGCAGTCGCGGCTGCGGTGCTGCATGACTGGCTATATACGGCACGACCAGTTCCGCGAGAGATGGCCGATGCTGTATTCCGGGAAGCGGCAGGCGTGCAGGGCGTATCTGGCTGGCGCGCATGGGCTATGTGGATCGGCGTGCGTGCCGGTGGCGGCGCGTACTGGCGCGATCAAGCTGCGTCAGCGCCGCCGGACCCGACTACGTTTTAAACGGCGCCTGGCAGGCCAGTCGATAAACGGTGCCGTCAATCACTGCCAAATTGCGCCTTCATTCTGCGGGAAGCACGCACCCAATTCCCATTTGACGCCATCGTTTGTGTGAATCAAATATTCCAAATTATCGCCGTACGGGCCAATCTCCGAAAAAGATCCTTCCAGATAGGCGTAGCCGCGCACCAGCCGCGCACGCATCGCTTCAACGTGGAATCGGTTGTTTTCCGAAACCATTGTGCATGGGATCTTGCTCGACCGATTCATGCATACTGCCACACTCGATTGTTCGGTCGAGTGGCATTCCCAAGACATCAATTGCTGATTCGTGGCTTGGCATGCCGTGCAAAAAAGGCTTGCGGCGATCAGTGCGATAGTTGCGGATGCGGTGAGTTTCATGACAATCTCCAAGTGGGTTTTGACGCAATTGGAATCGTTGCGTTAAACTTATTTCTCATGGTTTTTCGTGCCAATCGTTTTGATCTTGGCGTGCAGTGTCGTGCGGCTCACATTACACATCGCCGCGGCTCTTGAAATTTGCACGCCGACATCAACAAGGCGCACAGCGAGGACTACAGGGTCGATGACCTCGCCCAGGTTGATTTTGTGCTGCTTGGCGATGGCGGCAAGATCGTTCATAAATTCAGTTTCCGGCGGCCGCTTTCATCGCAGCGATCGATTCCTCGCTGTATCCAAATCGGGTTCTTGTGCCGGGCTGATTGATTTGAACTTTCTTGCAATTTTTCGCAAGCCATTCTTTCTGTCGAATAATTTGCGCCGTGCGAACTGGGTCTTCTTTTTCTTCGTCTGTTTCGAAAAAATCCGCAAAACGTACTGCGGAAATCTCGCGCGCCATCCGCACAATTTCCGTAATTTCTTTGTCGATCGCATCTTTATTATTGAGTGCCATAGTTATCTCCTTGATCAATAATGATTGATTTCGGCAATCCTGGCCGATTCAATGTGGTGGCGCTCCAAGGCTTGGGCACATGTTTCACCAGCAGAAACTGAAAATAGATCCGAGCTAAACGGAGCGTAGATTACATTCAAATTTGGGTCGATGCGGCCTTGTGCTGGAACCGAAAACAGCCTCCCGAACGCTGTCACGAAACGATTGCCGTCTTGCGATGCCCGGTTTTTGCTGATGTTCCTGACTGTGCTCATGATCTTCTCCGGTCTGTTTGCTCTGCTAATGAAGATCATCATATGTCTTAAATTAAGACAATGCAAGCGGATATTTTGGCAAATCCTCATCCGACGAATAGGTTTTCGAATTATTTCTGCGCAGCCCATGTGCTGCGCAAATCCTCGCGGTCAGTCCTGCCTCCCAGCCAAATCAAGTAAGCGCCAGGATCAAACGGCACCGCCACCGCGCCAAATGATGCGCACAGCTCGGCGATCACCGAGCAATGCGGACGCCACATCAAAGCGTCACGACCTGTCAAGGAAGCCCAATCGGACGGCGACGAATACCATACCAGCGCTATCCCGTCTGGATCGCCTGACGCGCCGTGCAGTACATTCTTGGCGGCGCGAATTGACGTATCGCGCCAAGCGCACATGGCCTCTATTTTGTCCTTTACGTCTTGCGGAATTGGCCGGCCACCTGATTCCCAATATTGCCACGAACGTGGGGAGACTTCGCCGATAAGTTCGGCGGCATCGTCGACGCTGAAAAATAAATGCTGGCGCAGCGCACGTAGAGTTGTTGGTGTCATTACTTTTCTTGCTCCCTAATAAAGTCAACGAGAACTGCAAGTCGCTTCTTGTTTAGCTCTGTCCCGACAAATCTGCGCCCATTAAGATACGCATGTCGGCCAACTAGGCCTCTTCCCATGCAAAGATCGCCGATTGTTTTGTAATTGTGATTCGCGCAGATCCATGCGATGGCCTTTGCCTCGTCCATTCCGTCAAGCGGATATTTTGGCAAATCCTCGTCCGACGCATGGATAATCCAGCATCGATTCGCTGGCTTATTGTAATAATGACTTTCATACACCATAACGTTTCTGTACGTCGCGCAGATGCGCGCGAGGAATGCGTCATAGTTGCCGCGGAAAACCTCCATAAATAAATGAGTCGGGGCAATCTTATCGATACACTCAAATAGCGCTTGCGCAAACTCTCCAAAGTCGTACTGCAGATCTTTGTCGGCCTTGGTGTGGAAGCTGCGCAGGTTGCCAGCGCTACAAGGTGGATCAACGAAAAGCGTGTCGGCGCTTCGCATGAAATCAGGCGTGCCATGTGTGATGTCATGCACAAGCAGGCGCGAATCGTTCGGCAGAAGGATTTCCCCTGTCATGTCGTGTCGGCGGAACGCGCCGCCATAGTCCCAATCAGACATCGGAAACCTCCGCGCCTTCAACGGCCGACCAAGACGGCGACCAGTTGGCATTCTTGAACAAATCAGCGATGCCGGTTAATTGCTTGTAGCGGTGAATAGTGTCGATATCGATTCCAAGATGTGTAGCGATATCATCTTCCGAGTTTCCCTGCTCGATCAACGCACGAATCACGTCAGCATCGAGGTCCACCTGGTGCACGCCGCGCGCCTTGTTGAATTGCACCGTGGCATACATGCGCTTGCTGATGTCATGATCGACAAAAACGAGAGGAACATAGTCTAGATCGAGCCATTCAGATGTGCTCATAATATTTCTATGAAAGCCATCGATGATGATGAATCGCTCATCGGTCTCATCCCAGATCGTGACGATTGGGAAGCAATAGCCATTGTCGCGAATGGAGCGCTGAAGCAGCTTCATCTTGTCCTTGCTGACGCTGTTCGGGTTGTAGCCATTCGCCTTAATCATGTCGCGCGCAACCAGGATCGTGCACGCGCACGGCACTGGAATTTTGCCATACTTCTTCGATGTGATCATTGTTGGTTTGAGTTGATCGCGCAGCGTTTTGAACTGCTCGACCGTATCAATGTAGTGGGTGGACATTACAAAACCTCCATGTAGTACTTGATGATGGCGTCCCGCGGGTCTGGCTTGTTCGTGACAGGAAGATTGTTTTCATAGTCGTTTAGAACGAGCTGTCGGCATTGCTGCCGTGCGACGTATTCGTTGTCAAGATGCTTGGCGAAGCGTCGCTCGAATATCGGCCGCTTCGTCGCATCTTGATAGGTGGACAGCAGAAAATCCCGATAGCGACGCCAGCTTGAATAATCCTTCGGCAATTTGCTTACCTTAAACATCTTGGCGGCCTTGCCAGTTTCTTGTGCGAATTCGATGCCCTTGATCCGATCACACAGTCGCTCATAGGTTTTCGGTTCGAACTCTGGCAGGTCGCACAGGCTCTTGAACGACTTCTCGTGAATCAACGAACTGACGCGAATTTCATTGATTGGCATGCCTTTTTTGAACTGGTAGTCGTAGATTTTAGAATAGCGCAAGCCATTTTCATGGATGTATTTCCAGATGTCGCTAAACATCCAATCGAAAATTGGATAGAGCGTCGTATTGGCACCTTTGCCAGTCGCCCAAAAGACCTGTTCGCCGCCAATCTGCACAGGATGCTTGACCATTGTGCGCCAGCGATTCATAGACTCGGTTGCGCGCAGTCCAACGAGCGAAGCGGCACCACTATAGCAGCGATGAAAATTCTCCAGCGCGTCATAGAAACCGAAGCCCTTATTCTTGTCCCGCACGGTCTCGCGTGCCGCATCCCATGGTTTGTGCTGGATCGCGTAGGACTTCTTAGATCGCATCCATTGCTTGTGCTTACCTGGCTCCCAGCAGATTAGCTGTGATTCGCTAAGGCTGACAGCATTTGTCAGGGCGAATGGAATCTGCATCCAAAGCCTGTTCGTGTGCTCCGGCAACATCTCCATCAGGTATTCTATTTGCGTGATGGTACTGTCGTAGACGACCTCCTCGTCGAGAAAAAACATCCCTACCTTTCGGTTTCTGCGTTGAGCCTCCATCAGTGCGAGATGGGCGAGAACGGTCGAATCTTTGCCGCCGCTCACGGATACGGTTACCTCGTCGAATTGGTCAAACACGAAAGAAACGCGCTCCCGCGCTGCCTCAAACACGCTTCGCCCACGATCGTAAATTTGCAATGCCATCGGCAATCCTTTCAGTCCATTGTTGGTAGCGGCTGGCATACCAGCGGTCGATCTTGAGGTCTGCGCCAAGCACGCAAAATTCTGTTTGTCCTGACAGCGCGGCAAAATCCACGAAATCGATAAAGTTATGCGGGAACTCAAACACCGTGTAGGGCGCGTTTTGATAACCAACCTCTTTGAATGTCGCCATGCTGCTGATCTTCAGACGATTGTTGCGTCCGACTGACCATCCGTCCTGCGGTACGAGAGCAAGTTTCGACTTGCCGCCAATCAGATATAGGTTGCGCGGGATGGTATGCGGGTCTTTTGGCCCGATGTTGGCAAACATCTTTTCGCGCTCGACGGTATAGGTGTATTGTGCGCGCGGATCGACTGGCGCCCACCGGAAATCAAAGCGCGGCGTCCGATCGATCGCGTTGACGGCAACGTTTTCCAGCAAATCAACATCGAAGCGCTCGCGCTTCCATCGACTGCTTGTTGCGAAGTCGAACAGTGCCATGAAGTCTTGCATCTCGTCGATTAGTGGGAGCCACTGGAATACCAAAATATGCCCAGCTTGGTTAAGATAGTGGCGGATGCAGTTATAGGTCAAGTCGTAGCGGTCTTGAGTGCGCAGACATTCATTTACAACTACCAGCGTTCGCGAATCTATCTCTTGCAGTAGCGGATAGAACGTGCGGTACATGATGATTTCCGGCCAGTCCACGAACTGCACAGGACTGGACGCATCGATGACGAAATCGAACTTGCTCGGCGAGCACACGATAATCTTCTTGATGTCTTTTCCGGCGCAGAACTTTTTTATTTGCTCAGTTTTTTGTTCAGGTGTCATTCCAAGGAAAATCACAGCGCCCTCACCATTTCTATTGCCTTCGACTTCATGCTATGCATTCTGTATCTGTTGACCATCTCCTGAAATAACGCCAATGCGTTGCCCTTGTTGTCAAGCGCCTTTGCAATGCGGGCATCAATCGATCCTTCGCAGCGTATCGTGATGTACACGGGCCTGCGCAATTGCCCGATGCGATGATTGCGATCTTCCGCCTGGATTCGCTCGGAATATTTGAAGCTGTCCGCATAGAAAATCGTATATGCCGCCTCATTGAGCGTCAGGCCGTGGCCGCCGGCGCTTTGTGTTGCGATGAAAAACCGCGCGTCGTGACGCCACCGGCTCAGCTCCGCATCGCGCGCGGCCTCGGATAAATCGCCGTGGAATTGTGCGATCTGATCGACGCCATATTCGGCGGATAGCGCCTCGCAAATCTGGCGGATGGCGTGGTGGTACTTCGCCCAGATGATGACCTTCTCCACGTCCGGAATGCTCCTTATGGTTTGCATCAGCACATCGATCCTGCCGTGATCCATCTCGATCAGTTCGCGGCGGTCGGTTACCGGCTCGGTGCGGTTCCAGAACCCGCATACGATCGATTGCAGCGCGCTGAATAGATGGAATATGCGTACCGGGCTCCAGTCGTCGTAATCGAGTTCCAGTAGTATCTCGTTTTTCGCCTGGCCGTAGCGACGGCGCTGTTCCGCGGTCATAGCGCATAACCTAGTTTCATAAAGTTTATCCGGCAGTGACAGGCATTCGTCTTTTCTCACCTGGTATGTGTATGGCGCGATCTTGGCCGCCAAGTAGTCTTCGTTGTGACTGCGCAATATCCGCCCGGTGCGGCGCTTGACGCCATTCGGCCCAATGCGCTCCTCATATTCCAAGTGGTTGGCGGCGAACGACCAGAACGAACGATACCCAAGGATTTTCGGAGAGAGGAACAACATCTGCGCGTATAGATCAACCGCGCCCTGACTGAACGGCGTGCCAGTCAACACCAAGCGGTACCTGGCGCGAGCACTCATGTGCGTGATGCGCTGCGTGCGTTTGCTGCGATGGCCCTTGATGTAGCTGGACTCGTCAACGACAACGAAACTGCGGTCAGTCACTAGGCTGTTATATGCCAGCACAGCACGATTGCTGGCCGACATCGTCTCGATTCCGATGACATGGAAGCGCTTGTCCGAATGCGAATTCCGCTCGCTTGTCTTGTCGTCCCAAACGTGGATTGCGTCGTCGGTCAGATTGGTGTGCTTCAAAAGCTCATGTCGCACCGTCTCTTTCAATGAGACAGGACAGAACCAGAATAGCCGGTCCCATTTTTCCTGCCGGATGCGCGCCAGTTCGATCAGCGTGCGACTTTTCCCGGTGCCCATGTCCATGAACATAGCACCGACACGAGACGGCAGCAGTTTGGCAACGGCTGGTTCCTGGTGCGGCATAAGTTCAGTTGTCGTCGCGAAGGTCATGATCCACCTGGGTATCGTTTTCAATCAGCGGAGTGAAGTGTTTCGGTTTTGGAGGGTTTGCCAGCGCCTTGCAGCGGACGTAATGGCCGTCATCCGTAAATTCTCCTATTACAGTGCAACGCGTATCGCTGTATCCGTTTTTCGTGTGCTCGAATGCAGAACTAAGGTATTCATATTGCGCGGCCGTCATCCAGCACACGCGTTTTTGCTCGCCGACGATCTCCATCTCGACGCGCCATTTCCCGTAGCGCGTCCAAGTTGTGGCACTGATGCAATGGATTGTCTTATTCATTATTTTTTGACTCTGAGAATGTCCCAAGCAACGTCAAAATCAACGAATCTTTTGCGCCAAAACAATGCGCGCCGATTATCATATCCATCAGATCGGCGACCGTGGCTACGCGAGAAAGTTTTTCGCGAAACGCATCGCTCACGGCCATGCTCGACAGATCGGCTTTTTTCTCGAAGACGTATGGTAGTCCGGCAATGTATTTTTGCTGTTCTGAGTTCATATCAACCACCTTAATTGTCGAGTAATTCATTATCGATTACCGCGGTTGAGGCATCCATCGCAGCAGGTTTTCCAGCATCTTTCACGCGCAGCGGCGCTGGCGTTTTTTTAGGATCATCGAGGATGATGCCATTTGCCAGTGCGGTGCGATGTGCCTCAATCATTTCGGCGGCGCCGACTGACAACGCAAATCCATATTTCTCAGCGAACTCCGAAATCTCTTCAGCGCTGCCTGGCGGAACATAAACCGCGCCATTTTTATATCTCGCACCGAGAATGCGCTTCGCTGGCGCGTATAGGTCATCGGATTTCGGCCATAAAATCGAGAACCATCCGTCGTAACTGCCGCCTACTGAGCGAGCTACCCATCGCGTCTGCTCCGGCTCGAATTCGCCGCTGATCGCCTTGACGCGGGCGTCGTCATCATGGATTCGCGCCATAAAGCCGGCCGCGATCAGTCGATGCGCGGTTTCTGCGATACGGTCAATCGGATTGCCGGTCATGTGCGTCATTTGGCGCTGCCAATATCGATCCTCCCATTTGAACCCCATGCCGCGCATCAGCAAACGGAAAGATTCATTTTTTTCAGGGAATGCCACGCGAAGGAATGGCGTTGTGAATTTGATTTCGGCGATCTGCGGACTTACGGGATCGCCGGCAGGCTTCAGAAGAACCTCTTCTTGCGCCGCTTCCGCAATCTGCGCTTCCTCCGGTGTTGTTGGCGCAGTCGCCGCAATCGCCATTGCCTCGTCGATTTCAGCTTTCAGGCCAGTGATGATGAGGCCTATCGACGTACTACGATTGTCGATCCACCAGGACGCCTTGGTTTTGGATTCGATGATGTTGGCCGCGATGATTACGCGCTCGCATTCAATGCGAGCGCCCTCGACCTGCTCAGCGGTGGCAGTCTCCGGATAATCTCTTGCCGCGATGCGATCGAGGCCTGCCTCAGACTTTTCGGCAAGCGCCCGAACTTCCGGCAACATCTTTGCGCGGATGGTTTCAGCCCAAAGGGCTTGTTTCTCTGTGCCGGTCAGAGCAGGCAGGCCGTCCTGTTTGTTCGCCTCGACCGCTTTCGCGTTTTCGACCGCTCGCGCCTTGGCTTCACAATCATCGCAGATATGGCCTTGTGACTCGCGCCAACCAGCTTTTCGATAGGCCTCCGATCGATTGCATCCATCGGCCCTGATGCTGGCGCCGCACCTAGCGCACTTGAAATATGCTTTTGCCATAAAATTCCACGCTTGTTTTGTAAGACGCGAGTCATGCGCTGCACCGGCATGTTTAAGCTCTGACTGACATCCAGGCGGAAATGAATTCCGGGTTTTTGCGATCTTGTGGGCGAGTTGCCGTTTTCCTGGTACGAGCGCACATTCGCCCGAATTCCGGCATTGGGATGAACTGATTGCCTCGCATTGGACGATCTATTGCTGGCAGTGAATCTAATTCGGCTGGCGCACTTGCAATAATCGCTGAGTTGATTTTTGCGCGCCTTTCGCGATCCTCTTGTGCCGAAGCTTCACGTGCGATTCGATCTTGTTCGTCGGCAGCGAAAACCATTTCTTCAGTAACAACCATGCGGTAGCTGTCAATTTCCAGTTCGGCGCGACTCACTGCTGCGGCAATAGTGGTAGGAGAGAATGCCATGACAAAACACCCAGGCCGGCGAAGTTGGTTCAATTCATCTGTAAGCCAGACGAATGTTGCGTGGCCGAATTCGATATCGAACAGCGACGTGCAACACTGGTCAATACGATGACTAAGCGCTGCAAAAATGGTGAAAGCATAGCCAAAACTGCGCCCGCCGGAGGTGTCTCTGGCGTATAGACCGATACCTCGGTAGGAATGCGAGAAAGCTTTTGCAGGAACAAACCCTGCATTGATCATTTCTGATTCCGTTCTGAATGTAGGCATTTTCATCTCCTGGAGATTGGCCGCACGATTGCGATTCAGTGATTGTATTGTAGTTCGCAGAAACGAACTATGCAAGCAATTTTTATGCGTCATTTCCTATGATTTCCTGTTCTGCCAGGCAGGGCATGGTGCCCATGATCACTCCGTCATAAAACGTCGCTGACAAATTCAATCGATACCGGGGTTGAGAAATCCACAAAACAAAAATCCGTCGTCGCGCATGGATCGCCATCGTGCGTAAGCCTAAGAACTTCAACCCCTGATCGCATTTTCGTCCATTCGTAACGCCATTCTTCCGCGTCAAAATCGCGCCGGACAAGTGCACCTTCAGGCCCAATCTGTGTTACTTGGTAGCTACCGATTTTCCCGTCAATCATTTTCTGCTCTCCTTATCTATTTATTACGTCAGTCTGCACATTCTTCGCTAGGCGACACATGTCACCGTTCCAGTTTTCCACGAACTGAAACGACGCTGTCGTAATTCCCCATCGCCGGCGGCATTCGCGATACTTGCTTGATGGTCAGCACCACGCCTACGGCGGCAGCGGCACGGCATCAATCCGGCGCATGTAGTCCATCGCGATATTCGGTAGATCATTTGCTGGCGCGGCTTTGTTGAGTTGTCGGACTAAGCGCATCACGAGTGCCGATAAGTCGCCCACGCGCTGTGCTGCATCCTCAAGCGCTTGGTTGCGCGCATCGGAATTGGGCGAGGGTGGGGCGGCGTAGAGTGCACGTATCTCATAGTCTTCGACAGGCTTTGATTTTATGGTATAGAAAACGGTCTTTGAGCATTCGTGCCAGCGCGTCCACCCGACATTTTCCGGTGATTGGTCGCTGAAATGTTTTGTCACTTCTGGGCTTCTGAAGTATCTTTTCTGATAGCCTACCGGCTCGCCCTGCGCAGCACTGGCGCTCTCAAGCTCCGCAATCCGCGCCGCCTGCTCCGCGATCATGACTATGGCGGCATCGATCGTCTCGCCAATCTCGCGAGGGTCTGGCAGTGTTGGCCCACCGCTGCGCCGCCAGTGCTGGTATGCGCGCAACTCGCGCCAGTCCACCTCGTAGCCGTGCCCGCGCAGTTGGCGAACGAACGAATCGAACGTTTTGCCCTTTTTTGCCGGATCGGGTTTCGCATTGCCTTCTGCGTCAACCAGGAGCGGACCCCATGTTTTGAACTCTTCCACGTTTTCGAGCATGATCACGCGCGGCTTGCATTTCGCCGCCCAACGCAGCGCCACCCAAGCGAGGCCGCGAATCTTCTTCTCGACCGGCTTGCCGCCCTTGGCCTTTGAAAAATGCTTGCAATCGGGGGACAACCACACCAGGCCGACCGGCTGATTCCCGGTGACATTGATCGGGCCCACCTCCCAAACGCTTTCGCACAAATGCTTCGTATGCGGATGGTTCGCGGCGTGCATGGCCAGCGCTTCGGCATCGTGGTTGATCGCGATGTCTACCGGCCGGCCGAATGCCTGCTCAAGCCCGGTTGACGTGCCGCCACCGCCGGCGAAATTGTCGATCAGAAGTTCATGGGAAAAGGGAATCGGTATTGTCCATCCGTCTCGTTTCATGCTGCCGCCCTGAATTGCTGAATCGTGCCGCCGGCGACCCAGTGCGCGGTCATCGTTTCCAACAATACCGACGGCAGTGCCTTGAGCGTGGCGAACAGCAACGCCGTATCGATCTCGCCATCCTGTGCCAGCACGTCCAGCCAGCGCAGCAGGGTAGAGCGGCCGGTCAAGTCCAGCACATCAACACGGTCCAGCATCAGGATTTTCAATCCCGAGATGAATGCGACCGATTCGGCGATCATTGCGTCCACGCGCCATTTTTCCGACTCGGACAACAGCGCATAGGATCGATTTCCGGCAGTGATCTGCATGTCGGACTCGATGCGCGGCACGGCCCACTTGGTCTCGGTCGCTGATGCTGCCAAGCGCGCATTGACCGGCGCCAACGCTTCCGCCAGTAGTTCGTCTGGTATGCCATCAGGCGCGAGCGCGTCGGCGACAATGCCCCATGCGCCGACGTCGGCATGGTGTTCGCCCGCCTTCTTTGTCTTTTCGTCTGCTTGTGCGATCGTGCGCAGCACGTCTTCGGTCGCCCGCACATCGGCTTGCATCTTGTCGCGGCTGGCTTTCAGTGCCAACAGGCGCGCTTGCAGCGCTGCCAGGTCGCCGGCTGTGCCGCCCGTAGCGTCCGCCGGCGCGAGCGCATCGAATGCGACTCTAGCGATCTGCGCATTGTTCAGGTCGCGCTGCAGGTTTGTCACTTTATTGCGCAACACTTCCAGGCCGCGTTCATGCTCCGGCAGTGAGGATTGCGCATCCAGATCCGGCGTGGCGGTCGGGTCGATCTTGCCGTGTTCCGCCTCGTAGCGGTTGACCAAGTCAAGCCGCTCTTTCTCGCTGCGGCTTTCAACGATATCCATCTTCATAAACCGGCCCATATCGTGGATCAGACCAGCCCGTCCGCCGCCCTTGGCGCGCTCGCGCATCGTGGCCACCTTCGGTTCGAATTCTGCCAATTCAATCTTGGCGCGCTCCAGGTTTTCATTGGCCCGAGAATAGCTTTCGGCCGCTGACTGCAGCGTCAGGCGCTTGGCAACGTTCTCGGCGCGTGTCTTGGCCGCCGCATTCATCTCGCCTTGCTTTTGGTTTAGCGTCGCAACCTCGGCTTCGAACGCGGCCAGCGCGCCTTTGCTCGCCGCCATGTCGCCGGCCGGTGCCGCCGACTTCTCGGCCTTCCAGCCATCCGCAACTTTCGAGCCGTAGGTGCCGCCTGTCACTGCGCGCCACGCCCCTTTTGCTTCCGTCGCCTTCTTTTTGGCAAATTCGCAGGCATCTGGGAAACCAGTGCGCAACATCGGCAGCACGGCCTCAACTTTCGCGGTGTCGCACCTGCGCGCCAGCATCCGCACTTTTACGTCATCGCGTGAGATTTTGCAGCCGGTCAGGCCGAACAGGAATGTCCGCCGCTCGTCCGCCGGCATGGTGGTGAAGTGCTGGCCATTGAGCGCGATGCTGACTGCTTCCCCGGTCGGCAATCCATCATCGGCTTTGAAAGCGCCAGCCGGCACATTGAATGCATAACCTAAATCGCCGGCGCTGATCATTGCGCCGCCCTGCTTGGCTCCGTCTGCCACCAGTGCACCGTATTCCTTCTTGAGCGACACGCGGACCACTTCACCGGTCATCGCCATTGCGACGGCCTCGCGGATGCTCGATTTCGATGCACCGTTGGCGCCGGCGAACAGCGTGATTGGCGTCGTCAGCTTCACGTCGACGCTGCGCACGCCTAAAAAATTGTCGATTGAAATCCTGGTTAGCTTCATGATGCTCCCTTTGATGTTGGTGGGGTACTTGCGGTTTTCCGATGCCGACATTAACTCACTAGGCTCTTAACCCATTCGTCTGCTGACCTGAACGTCATTGCCCACGTCCATCGGTAGCCGGCTGCTCACACGTATAGGTCTCGCCACTTTCCCCCGTTGATCGTTACGCCGCGACCGCTTCGCGCGTCGCGACCGCATTTTTTATTCGATCGCCAGCGGATTGGTTTCGTCCTGGCGATCGCTGGCTTCATCGCGCGGATCATCGCCACCATCATCATCGTGCGGGTCGTATTCATCGTCAACAACAGGCGGGCCATCGCCATGAGAGAACAGCCCATGCAGCTTTTCGCGCGCCGCAGTCCGCTCCTCTGTCTCGGATTTCTCAGCATCGTTCGGCGGCCTAACTGTGACTTTAACTTCCTGTTGGATCAGCGCCGACAGCTTGCCTATGTCCGCCGGCGTCGGGTGCGCCTGCGCCGAAAAATTCAGACAGACGGTGCCGCCTTCCTGTAACTCGAAAACGAATTCCTTGAGCCTGCAATCGGTCAGCTTCACATCGGACGGCCCGCCGATGCCGTAGTTCACCACGACGGTGACGCCTTCGAATTCTTCTATCCATTTCAACGTGTTGTTGAGTTCCGCGAAACGCAGCTTTGTCAGATGGTTTTCGGCCTCGATCAACTCGCCTTGAGAATCATCCTCCTTCTCATAAAATGCGGCCTTGAGTTTGGCATCGAACATCGACAGGCAATCGTTGTTCATCTTCGCTTCGATCGAGAGGTCGCACGCGGACCTGGCTTCATCCGGCCCGTTAAATTCCGCGCGCAGATTTACACTCCTAAGTTTGCAATTCTGTTCATTTAGATAAAACATGTGGTACTCCTATGGAGGGCAGGGGGAGTGGATGGTTACTTGCCGAATTTGCCGATGCGCTCATACGGCGGCGCCACATCGAAGTGCGTAGGCGGACGCGCCTTGTACCAGCCTTTGATCACGCCTGCCGCATTTCGGTATCCGATGCTTGCGGCTACCGTGTCATCGCCGGTTCTCCGGAGTAGCAGAACTTTTATTCCATCGTTAGGTAATTCCGATATTAGTTTCATTGCTGCCTACTCCATGTTGATCGGGGCCTGCTGTTGGCGGGCGCGTGGCTTCGGTGGATTTTCGATCTGCTCTTTGCGCTGCCCGTACATTGCGCTAAGTTCGTCTCGCTGTACCTTGTCCTCGACGGACTTGATCAGGTCGGCGGCCTCGTCAAGCGCATCCACCGTCTTGGCCTTTGTCAGCACGTCAGCGACTTGCGCGTAGGTCATGGAGGGCATGGCGTCTGGTTGCGGCTCGACAAAAACTTCGGCCACCGCGGCGCTGGCGGTCGCGCCTTCATCGGCTACACCGTTCGATGCCGGCATAATTTCCCCGGTCGTGACGTCGACCGTTTCGGCGTTTGGCGTTTGGCGGGTGGGGACCGGCGGCGTGCCGGTGCGGATTTCATCCAAGTTGACCGCATATCCGCCACCTGGTTGACGCTCTAAGTCGATGATGTCAACCTGCTCTTCCGCAGTGCTGAGTCCCATCGTCAATTCGGGGGCGTAGGCGCGCTGCCAGAAGGCCGCAGCACGGTAAATGAACATTTGTTCGCGCATGGAAAGCCACTTGCTGCCGTTCTTTTTGGACCAGCCTTCCTTCTCGACCATCTCCCAGGTGATCCAGGCACCGTTCAGGCGCTCGCCGGTTTCTTTCTCGATCGCCCAGGCACGGCAGCCTTGATTCGTTTTTCCTGTTTCGCCTTTCCATTCGTAGCGAAGTGCAGAAAACCGGCCGCACACGTTGACAGACGCGATCATGAATTTGCTGGACCAACTCGGATTGCCGTGCACGATGTAGAGGTTCTGCATCACCTGCAGTGGGTCGGCGCCCATACGTTGCGCCATGTTCAAAGCAATGCAGCAGTTGCCGACACTACCTTGGTAAGCCACCGGAACCAGCGAACTGCCGGCGAACATCTTCGAGACTCGCTGCATGAGTTCGAACGCTTGATTGCTACCGAATCCGATTGTGACCAGCGGCGCGTTTTGCTGTGGGGCGTCGACGTTGCGCATGCTGGCGAGGCTTGTTTGTACTGGTGTGCTCACTTGTTGCTCCTGATGGTTATTGGGTTGAATGTGGCTTGAAGATGGCTACCGGCGAAATTTGCAAACTCGGAAATTCGGGCAATATTTTTCCGAACAAAGCATCGAACGTGGATTGCCGTAGAAGCTTCCTGAGTGAATGAGTCGCGAAGCCTCTTCAAGCACACCTGGCGTTTCGCCGTCGCCGAGCAAGGTGTCGCGCGCGCCGACAACCTGTCCAAGCCCGGAGCGTTGCGCCGCTGGCGTTTTTCCGGTATTGAGACCGATGATTTGCGCCGGGCCGGTGATGGGCAGGCCGCTCGAAAACTCTGCGAGTAATTCGTAGACCCCGAGTTGGAATGCGTGGCCGGCCGTCTTGACCGTGCCGTCGGCGGATACTGCGGTCTTTCCGGTCTTGATGTCGCTGATCGCGTAGCCGTCGGCGGTGTTACGCACGCGGTCGGTGGTGCCAGTGAGGGCGATGCCCAGATCGGCGATTTCCAAGCGCTCACATGCGATTTCGACGGCGGCGTAGTTCTGTGTCGGCGCGATCTCGCTGCAGTATTTCGCGTGTAGCGCCAGCGCGATGCGTTCGGCATCCTGCGGCTTGTCATCGGCCCAATCGACCTCGCATTCCGGCTTGTAGATTGTATCGACCAGCACGGCGGCAGCATCGTCGGCGCTGATTGCCGTACCACCTGGCAACCGGCTTGCATCGAATGCGGCGGTGCCTGCATGCACGGCGGTGCCGAGTTGTGCGGCACCGGACGATGGCATGTTCATGCCGTGAATGTGTTTCGAGGCCCATCTTGCCGGGCAGTCGAACAACTCGCCGAGAGAACTCGCACGAATGGAAACGATCGTTGAGATTTTCATTTTGAACGCCCCGAATAGGCCTGTACTGGGAACGTCATCCGGTCGGCTTCGTCGAGCAACCCCTTCCAGCGCAGATCCCGCGCCAGTTGTTTGGCCGCAGCCTTGGCTGCAATGCGCGCTTCTTGTGCGTGTGCCTCGGCGCGTTCTTGCGCATCGAGGTCGCATGAGCCAACGAATCCAAGCAAGAGGAAGATGGCGATTACGCCGAGTATGATGTCGCCGTTTTTCATTCTAGTCTGCCAATCGCCCGATTCGCGGTTGCGCGGCACCGGGCGAGCTGCTCTTTTGGCGTCTCGGCGGTTAGCTTTTCGGCGTCCGCAATTCCAAGAAGAATGCTTTGAAAATGCTCGATCACTGCAGCGTAATCCTGATAGTAAATGAACAGCCCGCCATCCTCGCGGACCATTCCGATGGAGCTTGGCCGGAAGCGCTGCGGACCGTTCTTCAGTAGCCATTCGCCGTCATTCATGCGCATCTGCGCGACCGCAGCTTTCTCTGTGAGTACCATTCCATCCTCCTGTTAAATTCATTTCACACCACAAGATCACGCATTGTGAAGAAATCGCCTCTTGACACAGCGCCGGTAACGAGTTAAAGGCACTCATCAAAGCTTTTGTGGCATCCGTAATATGCGCTCATCCAATCGTTCCATATTTCGAATCTATACATAGAAGCCTCAAAATCAAAATCAACATCAACATCAAGACAGAAGCGGACCGGACACAAACCCGGCTTGGCGCTGTCGTGACGCGCCCCGCATCACATCCGCACGAGCCTGGAAGCGGATGATTCGATTCTTCCTCGGATTACGACCCCGTCCTATTTCCAGCTTTTGCGCGCTGCGTAACAACCTATCGCGCCCGCTTCTGTCTTGATCCTCGGGCTTTCACAGAGGCCGCGCTTATCCCGAAGTTACGCGCTGGTACTGCTGTTGGTGGTCTGGCTACTTTCATTGCTACGTACTGGGAGAGTGCGCGGTTCCTTTAACGGAATGGGTACTAGCCATTCAAATCCAGTCATGAGGACACCAACATTGAAGCGCTCGATACTCATTGCACTGCGCCGATAACGACATTGACAAGGACGCTTCGCAGCACTGCTTTTTCAAGCGCTTCAATGTTGGTGCCAACGCCGTGATGGGCGCTGGCGGTACTGCAAGTATGAAAAACTAAAAAATTCTCTGTTATCGTGATTCTTGGCGCAGTTGCGAGTTACCCGAAATCCGCAACCGCACATTCATATTCGCGGACCAATCGGTCGCGGCCAACGGCCAGTTATATCGGCTGCAATCTCAGGATCAGCATAGCGCGGTTCGGGCCGCTCTTGCTCCTGCATTGCGCTGATTAAGAGAATCAGTAGCATGACTACTTGAAGCCAAGCTTAATGTCGATGTCTGGCACTATGACGCTAGGCTTGAATATCACACGGTAACGATATGGGCTTGCCGCTACTGGCTCAGTCTGCTCGGCGAAAAAAGTGACATTGTTTGACAGCCCGAGGAAGTGCTTTTTATATGAGGCTGGCCCGGTCTTGCATGTGACTGACATGCGCCCCGCCGAGTCGTTATTACCGAGCGAGCAAAGCCCCTCAACTGTCAGTATGTATTCGCCTGTGATACCGTTATAGAACACGACACGGCGCGGAACCTCGAACTGATCGGCGGCTTTCGATAGATTGTGAGACGCCAGATCGGCATCACTTGAACACCCGGCAATCAAGTGGCCGGCAAAAATAATCGCCACAATTCCAAAAAGGTTCTTTCGCATGCTTCCTCCGTTGTTGAATAGGTGCCGGTTATATGGCGTGCTTCCATGTAACCTTACCTGTGATTGGTTAAAAGTGCCGGACTCTCCCGGTGGTCACGCCTGTTTTACCGAGCCGTGGAATGTGAGGCGTTCACATACTCCCGTTCCTGCTGCAATTCAGTTGCCGGAGACTCAGCGGCCTCAGGGACGTTCTGTAACTGGAACTACTATCGCTATTGCGCTAAAAAATCTATCGCCTTTCCCGTTTGGCCTGACGCTCATATGATCGAATCCATATTTCTCACCAAGTCTTTCCCACGCAGCGTTTGCGTTTTCTTGTACTGATGGCGGTTTCCCGCATTGAAGTAATATCATTTGAACCGGTTTCATTGCATCCAATAAGGTGCAAAGATCATCTTCTGTCATTTCAAATTCACGTCTTGGCATATGGCCTCAATTTGTTAAATTCTGTTCGGCTGCCGCCGCCATAAATACACTCTCCGGCATGTCAAGTCTTTAGATCGTCGCGCGATCCTGATGGCGTCCAATTGCAAGGCCAGACTTTATCCCGGATTCATTGACCCGTTCAGACACCTATTTTGGCGAGTGCAGCGTGGGCCGCATCAATTTCGCGTTGGGCGCGCCGCAATTCGGCGCCAGCCACGGCAAAATCTCCGGCGACGAACCATTTTTTTGCCTCGGTGATCGCATCAGCAGCAAGGAATGCGCACTCTTCGAATTTGGTCTTCAATGCCGTATGCTTCGGCGCATCTGCCGCAGCTCTGCGCAGCTCGTACTCTGCTTGTGCGTAGTTCGGTTCCATCTGCGATCTCCCGGTGTTTGCTGCGCGTTATTTCTGATCAGCTTTAGCCGGCGTCGCGAACGTGCTTTGCATGGCCAACAGCCATTCTTGCGACCATTCAAGCGCGAGTTTCGAAAACTGGTTTGTTTCCGGCGTATCGCCATT
>ERZ1292642.643-Hain-H14-01um-R1-643-length-18985-cov-4_pt1 | contig 18985 bp, 24 predicted proteins | sample MGYA00564403_ERZ1292642 | MGnify/ENA primary metagenome ERZ1292642 (study PRJEB36523, sample SAMEA6512643) | groundwater metagenome | collected 2019-01-09 | study: AquaDiva: Metagenomics assemblies of 32 groundwater samples | reverse complement strand
AGGATCGCCCATGCGCTGTCGTTGTAGAGCATGACCGTATCGAACCGATAACCGGCCGTGTCGCCAAACTGCGTTGAGACACTATCGCTATACGTGCCCAGCCGACCGTTCTTATCGCCGACAATCCACTTGTCATAGGCCCGAACCGCATTGCGCGGGAGATATGGCTGGTCGAACTGTATGCCAGACGCGAGGACAACCCAGACCGGCTCCTTGAACGACGCCGACGCGTTGACGTAATAGCACAGCGTCTCGTTCGGGAGATGGATCAAAAGCCGCTGCTCGTCGCTATCGATCCGCGATTCCACCACGATCTCATAAAGCTGTGCCTCGGTGTATTGCGCGAGGAAGTCGTCAATGACCGTCGTGGAAATCTTGATCGCGACACCGGGCCCACGCAGGTAAACCCCGTTGGCTTCGTTCAAACCACTACCAACGAAGGCATAGGTCTGCGCGATGTAAGCCTTTGCCCGTGGACCAATGCAGCCTTTGTCGATCAGTCCGCCGGGATTGCGCTGAAACGGGAAGCCGAGACCCCCGACATTCTGGAAATTCTCGATCGTGGTGCGGTTGAGGGCGTCTACTTCGCCGTGGACCTTCATCAGGCCCGTTACGGGGTCAGGCGATTCCTCCGACGAACCATATTTGAGCGGATCGACCTGTGTCGGATCGAGCAATTCCGTGACGATCAGGTCAACCCCGTCCGTCGTCATGAAATACCCATCGACCCAGAGCATGTCGATGACGATGCCGAGATCGGGATCGGTGACCTGGCTCAGGACCCCGCCGAACAGATAATACAGCTTCTGGTCGGCATTGATGGCCAGCCGATCGAACGAGAAGTCGAGTTGCGCGGTGTCAGTGCCCGTGATCGTTCCGATATTGGTCACGGTGCCATTGGCTGCGACCGTGACCAATTGGTTGCCCATGACGCGGTAGCACGTACCGCGATAGAGTTTGCCCCCGCGATCGGCGCCGGGGCCAGTTCCAATCGGGATTACGCCCGGAGCGGGGCGCAGGAAGCCTTTCGAGATACCGCTATCCTGAACGATCGGCTCACGGTTGATCGGATAGGACGCGACGAAATCGCCATCCTCGTTGACCGTCACGCCGTTAAGAATCGGCACCTGCATCTAGCAGCACCCGTCACGACCGCTCGCGAACGGAAAGTTATTGAGGAACATCCAACGATTGCCTTGGCCGAGCGGAGTCGTGCGAGGCAGGCGCATCTTCGGAATGTGTGCCGACATGCCGTAGAGGTTGGACATGCCGAGCGCCATCGCAGCCTTGGTTTCGGCACTGAGCGCCTTACCGAAGGCGGGCGAGATACGCAGTGCGAGGTAAAGCGCGACCGAGTGAAGCGCCGCGTTCGGGATGCCGATCGGATCTTCCAGATTGCCGTCGCCTGGAATGCTCGGTGCGTTGTAGCCCAAATAGATGCCAGAAACCGCCCATTCGTCCATGAGCATGTCGAGCTTCGTAAGCTGGGTATTCAACTCGTTTGGATTGATCTGGAACTCGGGAACGGCAAGTCGCACCTCGTCATAGGCCATGTCGATCACGAGCCGTTTGGTGGCGGTCGAAGGCGCATAAGGAACCGCATCGTCCTGAACCAGCAGCGTGATTTCGCGGGTTAGGATTTGCCCGTTCACGGTGATGATCGTATTCAGGAATGTGGACGTAACACCCGAAGTCCCGCCTGAAATCAGCGTCGTGATCAGGTTGCAGTTGTTCTGCCCGACCCCAATCACTGCATCGCCGCTGGTAAGCGTGAGCGTGTACGTGTCGATATTGTCGGAGCAGAAGCCGACATTGCCGCCGATCCCGGCATTCCAGCCGAGTTCGTTTCGCCAATCGATCGGATAGGCGACGGTTTCACCTGGTTCTTTGGGGGGCCAGATGTCCACTAGCCAATCGCCTGATCATAAGCGGACGTGATGGTGACGGTTCCAGCGGTCTGCCTCACCGCGAAGAACCACCCGGCCGGCAAAACAAACGTTGTCGGATTGGCGGCGACGGTCGAGATGTTCAGCCCGATCGTAAGCGTGCCGGTATTCGAATTGGCATATTTACCGATTGCCGTACCGGTGCCGCCAGCCACGCCATTGGTCGGTCCAATCACAACGTCAGCGGTGTTAGTGGTTCCACCCGACAATGAAATTGCCGCTGAAGAGGAAAGGTTGATCGTGACGACCGCGGGCTTGGCAGTGTTCGTCGCCTGATAAGCGGTTGCAAGGCTGAGCGTCCGCGCATTCGGTGCGCTGACGGGCAGCACGAATATCGGGTGTGCATGATCCTCGCGGGAATAATTGGCAGATACGCCGGCAGAGCCTCCAGCGGTATCTCCCAAAGGCGTAATCGAGCCGGGAACGGTCGTGTCAGCAACCCAGGCCGAGCCATTGCTATACATATATCCGGCGGCGGGCAGGCGATCCGTCACCCACGCCATGCAAAAGGGATACGAAGCGGCTGGAAAGGTCGTCTGCAACGCCGAAGCGGTCCATTGCCCAGTAAGCGCGATCGGTTGTGGTGTGGCCATTATCCTGCAACTCCCATAATGAAGAGGTCGGCAGTTGCCGCCGCTCCCTGTGGGGTCGTCAAGGACAGATACACGCCAGATTGGCTTAAAAGCTGCTGCCCTGCCACGGCCATCTGTGGATTTATCGCGTCCGCGCCGGTCTTGAGCCCTGCGTAAACCTGAGAGGCGGGAATGATGGCCGTTCCGCCTTTGGACGCTGCCGTATAGACGCCGCCCGCAGCGGCGGTGAGCGACAGGCTGGCATTCGCCACGACCACGAAAGATACGACATATTTGCCGAACTGGAACATTTGCGTGAAGGCTTGATCGGCGGCGGTATTCATGTTCGCACCGTTCAGCACGAAAAGCTGCGTAAGGCTGCCAAGAACTGGCGCGCTGCTCATAAAAGGGGGGGGAATCACGCTTGCTGCGTAAAACGCTGCGATCGAGGCCAATTGCCCCGCGCTATTGCGTGGCCCGGCTACAGTCTGCGTGCGGGCGAGATTATATTCATCTTGCAAGAAGACATCGCCATTGGCGAGATAATTGGTCGTCATCTCACTGCGCCTTGAAATACACGAGACCACCGCGCCCTGTGGTGGTGCGCGTTATCGTCGCTGACGTGAGATTGGGCCATGTGCCGAACGTTTGGGCCGATAGCAGGCTGTAGCGGCCGGAATTGCCTGTCAGGACTTCACTCAAGGTCGGCGAGCCCAACCATCCTCCGGTAAAAGCCGTCGTGCTGGCCGTGGTCCGTATCGCGACTGCTGAATCGCTATTGATCGCAGCCCAATACATGCCGGCCCCAAACGCCACCGGAGATGCGAGCGTTGAAGAGACTTGGGTAGCCGTCGCGCCTGACATGCTGGCGGTACTCGCCAGAGCCGGTCCGGTGGGAAATTTAGTGGTCGGATCCATCGCATAAATAGCGAGCTGGAAATTGGACGCCGCGACAACGGTCGTGATCTCTGCGCCCAAATCCGTAATCGTTACATCGCCGTACAGGATGAAAGGCGTCATGTAGATTGCGTTGGCTGCCACGGTCACACCCGCAGTATTACTCAGACCAACGTCGGGGCCATACCAGCTACCCGATAAATAGCCGGGCCAGAGGAAGGTGCGCTGCCATGCTGTCGTATTGCGAACATAGGGCGTGCCGTTGCTCGGGGCATCGGCGATTGCCCCAAGCGTCGTGCGTGCCGCTGCGGCGGTCGCGGCCAACAGAACCGCTAAACCCGTAGCACCAGGCGCACCATTGGCCGCCAAAGTATCAAGGTCGGCATCCCACGCCTGCACATTGGAGCCAATGGCTAGCCCGAGCGCCGTGCGGGCGCCTGAGGCGGTTGCGGCGTTGGTGCCGCCCTCAGCGATCGTTGCCGGCGTCGTGGTGAACAGGCCACGCACATAAGTGCCGACTGCCGAAATCAGCGATTTCCCCGTGGTACCACCCTGAACGGCGGGAATAATCTCCGCACCGGTCAATGCGGTGTTTGCAGGAAGCCCTGTGATTGGGAGATCGGCCATCGGCCTAGTTCAGCAGGATTTTGCTGCCATTCTCCTGCAGAATGTAGAACCCATTCTCCTGCAAGAGGGCGGGCGTTGCGGGCGGACTTGAACCAGCCGACTGCTTAACAATCGTGTTGAGGTTCAGCGAAAGCCAGGTGGATATGGTCATCAGATGCCATCCCCCGGCGTGACGATCAGGTTGCCGTCTGCCGCAGAGGCAATGGCTCGAATGACCTTGAGCCCGACACCGGCCCAAATGCGGATCTGGGACATGGGAAGGACGGGCAGATCAGTCGTAGCCGTGGGCGCGTCGCCGTTAATCGCAACCGGAGTGTCCTGCTGCGTGAGGCGAACATAGGCAATAGCCGTCGTGCTGGTGTTGGTCAGCACGACCGATTCCCACGTCTGCTGCAATGGCACACCAGGCGATGCGGAAGAGGTAGCATTGGCGATCGTAACGCTGCGACCGCCCAGCGGATAAAATGGGCGAACTTCCTGGCCCATTATCCGGCTCGCTTTTCATTGATGCGATCAGTCAGAACCTCATCGCTGGTTTTCCAGTTGAAACTTACATCGAGGCGCTTCGCTTCTTCTTCCAGAAGCGCGCGATCGGACTTCGGGCCTTCCTCAGAAGCCGTCTGGCCAAGCTTGGGAGCATTCGCCGCCAATGCTTCTTCCAGCGACGGAAAATAGCCCTGATCCGCGAAATGCTCCGCCTCGTCCTCATCCTTCACGCCCACATAATCATAGGTCAGAAGGCCGCCCGCGCTGTGAATGCCGGGCGTGCGGTAAAAGATCGTGGGGAAGTCCATGCGTTCCTCCTGTGTCACCGGGAGAGGGGAGGAATATCCTCCCCCGGCAACCTAGTTTTAGCCGATGCGGTAAGTGACGAACGTTGCCGCCGCCGTCTTGACCGTGCGGAACTGCCCCGAGATCGTGGTCAGCACCGTAGCCGTGCCGACGATCGTGTGACCGCTCGATGCAGTGACCGTGAAGGTGTTCGGTCCGGTGTTGACCAGCGCCCAATTGAAGGAATCGCCGATGTTCATGCTCACCGCGGCATCGGTGATTGCCCCGGTGTCGAGCGTGCCCGCCACAGCCGCAGCCGTGGACGAGGTGACGATACGAGTGAGAAGGAGCGCCGTGGTCAGTGCGCCGGTTGCGTTGAGCGCGCCCGGGGTGCCCTGCGTCGGGAAGCCCGAGGTTACGCCAACGACAGGCGAAGCGCCGACATTGTACTGCGTGACAGCTGCGCCAGCGAGAACCTGGACGGTGGCGCCGTTGGTGAACGCGGACGACGTAAAGTAGCCCGTGCCCGAGAAGAGGACCAGCGGCTGGTTCGGCTCGTTCGGGAATCCGACGATTTGGATAACCTGGTATTGCTGGGCGCTGAAGGTAGCGATTTTCGCAGCGGCCGGAATGGTGATGTTAACACCAAGGCCACCCTGAACTGGAACGGTAGTGTCAGCCATTTCGAAATGTCCTTAAAATGAGAAGGGTGCCCATGGATTCAGATTTAGGTCTGGCCCCAGAGCAGGATGCCCGACATTTCAGGCTGCTTGTTCACGACGCCGAACAGCGTATCGACGCGGAACAGCGTCTTGCTGGTCTTGATGTCGAACTGCTTCTGCATGACGATCTCGATGCCGTTCGAGGTGGTGCCACGAAGCACCGCCGCGCCAGCATCGTCCGGAACCGCGAGGCGACCCGGCAGGATCTCCAGCGCGTCCTTCTGCCAGAACGGATTGATGTTCGCCGCCGTGGTATTGAGGCCCACGATAGCCGCCGTGGCAGCAGGCGTGACGATCGTATTCTGGTACTGAAGCTCGGCCGCCGAACCACCCTGCGCCGAGATGATCGGCGGGCTGATGACGATCTGCGTCGAGTTCAGGACCGAGATGATGCGGAACGTCTTGAGGCGCCCGGTGTCACCCTTGGTGATGTGATGCACCGCGTTGACGCCAGAGAACGTGATCGCGTCGCCGTTGGTCGTGGCCGATGCGCCCACAAGGCCGGTCGTGCTGGAAATGGTGACCGTCTGGTAGCGGTTATCGACGTTGTTGATTTCGCCGGCAGCCGAAGTGCTCGTGCCCTTGGGGACGTAATAGTTGAGCGCCGTGGCGCGCGTGTCCATCGTGAGACTACCGCCACCAGCAAAGGCGCCGATGCGGTTGGCATAATCGAGCTTGTAGGTGTCGAAGCTGGCGACCATGCCGACGCTCGAACGCTCGTATGCGTCATCCGACTTCTTGTTGCCGAACGAACGCGAGGCGACCTGGAGATTGGCGGCCATACCGTTATAGTCGCGGCTCGAAAGCGCGGCGTAGCGATCGAAGTTCGGAACGCCCTGTTCGTTCATGATGCTGTCGGCGAGTGCCACGTCATCATATTTGCCGGCGGCAGTGCTGACCGGAACCACCAGCGTGCCCTGCTGGCTCGCCACGTTCATGATCGCGATATTGATGTCGGAAGCCAGCTTCTGCTTGGCGGCGTCACCAAGGCGACCCTCCTGCAACGCGTCGCGCAGTTCAAGGCTGTCCATCACCCACGGAACTGACTTCACGAAGCCGATCGTCGCCGGCACCGAAAGCTGGGTATAGGGGCCGAAGTTGTTGGTCTGATCGAGTCCGTTATAGGACTGCGAAATGTAAGGCTGCGGACGCCAGATGACGTCGTTGGTGCGCGCCATCGTGGTCTGGTCGCTGGCGTACTTGGAGACGTTCTTGGAGAGGACTTCCTGGTCCTCGAATCCTTCGAGCATCTGCGTGAACGCGACGACAATTTCTTTGGAAAACGAATTCGACATTTCAGCACCTCGGCTGTTGAGCGGACAGGGAGCGCGCCATGTCGATGGCGGTTCGGACCTGTCGCTCTCGTCACAGCCGAGAGGGTGCTGAGGTGGTCAGCGGCGAATATGCCTGTTTTTTAGGCAACTGGCAATAGGCATAAAAAGAGGCGACCGAAGCCGCCTCAGTTATCCCGGCAGGGGAACCCGTTTACGCAGCCTTGGCCCTCTTCGCGCGATTGTGATCGAGCAGCGCCGTGACATCGCCGCCGTTCTTGGCCGCCTTGTCGATCAACTGATCGGCCTTGGCGTCTCCGCTCTGGGTGGACAGGCGCGCGCTGCCGCGAATGGGCGTATCGATGTTCGGCGGGTCTTTGCGCGGCATGGTGCGGGCTCCTTCGATGCGGGCGACCTCGGCCGCGAGCTTGATGGGGTTGGTGATGAGCGAGAGCTGGGCCAGCCGGTTGGGTGATCGGCCGAGCGCATAGATGAACTTGGCCGGGGCTTTCGCCGCCATCAGGATCGTGGACTGCTGGGCCATATCCAGCCCGTCGATGACCTTGGCCTCTGCGTCGGCGAAGTCGGGCTTGCCGAGCTTTTCCGCATTGGCCTTGTAAGTCAGGCGCGTTTGCTCGAATTCCTGGGCCTGCTGATTGGCTTGGGCGACGGGCGCGCGCTCGGCTTCGTCGGCCTTGGCCTCGTTGTCCCTCCACGCGAACAGCGCGGTCTCATACCGGTCTGGATCACCTTCGCAATCGTCGTACAGGTCGGGCTTCTTGGTGCGCGTGATGACCGGCGCGGCAAGGCGGTGCTCCAGCTCGCGAATGCGCTGCGTCTTCAGCTTGTCGGCTTGGCGAAGCTGCGCGACGAGGTGGGGTTTTTCGACCTCGCCGTCTTCATCGAACGTGTCGGGAAAGTCGTTTTCCTCGATCGGCTCGACAGTGCCGTCGCCTTCAGCGGCGACGGCCGTCTCCGGTGCCTCGCCCAATTCCAGAACGTCATCGTCTGCCGGCGTATCGGCGCCAGTACTCAGGATTTCCACTTCAGCCATCGTATTTCCTCCTCGCGCTCATCCCGGCTGAGCGGTGCCGTCACAGTGTGCAATCCATCGGCACCCACCATGTCGCCTTGTGTCGTGGGTGCGCCCAATACTCCTCATCCGTCAGAAGCTGGCCTTCGAGCATGTGCTTGCGCGGATTCCCGTCACGCAGGGAGGGCCACCACACAGACCCAAGGAGCATGTCCATTGGTCGGAGCCATTGCTTTTTCCCGTAAGCCGTCATGCCGCCGCCTTATCGTTAGCGGACTCCGCATGATCCTGTGCGCGCTCAGCCAATCCGTGCTCGGCGTGATCCATCGCGATCTCGTGGCCGCGCATGATGTGCTGGTGGCCGATGTCGTGCTGGATTTTATCGGCCTGTGCGGTGTGCAGCTTTGCGCCTGCGACCTTCGCCACAACATCCGCAATCCCGGTCGCATGTTCCAGACCCGTTGGCACGGTCGGGGCCTCTTCCGGTCCACCCAATGCGCGCACCTGTGCAAGCTTGAGAATGGTTCCAGCCTTGGACTGGCCTGCATCGGCAAGGTACTTCTGCGCGGAAGCCTGATCCTTAATGGACTGAGCACCAAGCGCCTGTGTCTGAGCTTCTGCCAATGCCTGCGTTGGATCGGGCTTCTGGTTCGCTGCAGCCTGCTGCATTTCTGCCTTCTCCTCGTCGTTCGGCTCGACAAGGCCAGCGGCGAGAAGCTGACGGCGCCCAAACTTCTGGAGAACGTCCGTGCCCTCACCATCCATGTTCATGAAGGCGACCGACATGCAGACCGAAGCCGCCTGAGTATCGCCAATCCCGCCCGCGATCGTCGCGCCGTTCAATGCCGCACGCACCGTCTTGTCCCGGCGCGTGCTGGTCGCCTCGGTTACGTCCGAAATGACCTTGTATTTGCCCGTCGCGAAGTCATTGTGGACGGCATAGACGCCATTCTCGACGCGCTCTTCATGCAGGACCGCGATACCGTCGTTATCGTCCTCGTCCTGGGTATCAACCTCGCGGCCCGGCTCGTAATACACGTCAGCCGCCTGTGAGAGGTAGATTTCACCCTCGCGCTGCACCGACTGGCGCATATTGTCGATCGGGATGCCGGACTTCGCATCGATCCGAGTCGCAGCAAGATCCATGGCTTCGGCGGAGGTGTTGGATTTTACCTCGTCGGCGCCGTCGTCATTGTCCTCCTGAAGCATCGAGCGGGCTTCCTGAAGCAATGCAGCGGTGACGGGGGAGAGTTGTGGTGGTTCAATCTTCCCAATCGGACCCATGCTGATGATTGCCCCAGTGACCGGATCAATCAGCGGCAACGCAAGCGCAAAAGCATCGCGCTTGATATTCATTGTGCCCCATAGATCAGCGATATGGGGGGGCATCTGCTGCGGAGCGAATATTAGCACTTCACGCGGTGCTAGCGCATCCGTCTCAGCCAGCTTGGATACCCTCGCATTGTAGTTGCGCTGGGTATCCATCCGGTCCTGCACGTAGCCCGTGAACCGCTCCATATTGTCCACGTATTCACGCGAATAATAGACCGGCACGATGGGGATGCAGGAGCCGGTGATGTACCCTTCGTCGCTCAGAACCTCGTTGCCGCTCAGGATCCACTTATGGACGCGACGGCGCTTCACGGTGCGCGAGCGGACGGCCCAGCCGAGTGCCTTCTTTTCAGCCAGATCCTCGTCGGTAATCTGTGACTTGAACCAGCGCTCTTCCTCGCCGCTCAATTCCTGCGTGAGGATGTAGAGCAGCTCGTCAACGTCCTCGATCTCGTAATATTCGCAGACGCGAATGATCTCGGGCGTGTACCAATCGTAATAGGGCTTAACGAGGTTGTTGTCCCATGTGGCTAGGCAGTCGGGCTTGCCTAGAGACGATAGATACGCCTCGTATGCCTGCACCGAATACGCCGTCAGCACATAGGCGAACATCGCATCCGACTTGTCGTACAGCTTGGCGTTGGCGTCGAAGAACACGCACTGGTCCGCGTCTACGATGGTCGATGCAGGATTGATGCGCTGGGCGTCCGAATCCTTATCGTATGGGTCGGCCCAATCGTTCGCCAGCCGATATGCCCCGAAGCCACCTCGCAAAGCCTCGCAGAACGCATTGTCGCGGGCTTGCTGCGATTTGAAATGGTAATTGTCCGCGCGATAGATGCCGCCGATCGTCTCAGCCGTGACCGCGCTCGCATCACCTGACGCGGCACGGAACTGCACCATCAGCCGGCTTGAGCGATAGTCCCGCTCGATCTTCTGCAAGCCCCGCTTGATGATGGGCATTTCGAGCTTGATCGTGTCGCCCCATTGCTCGCCGAACCAGCCTTCCCATTGGGCGCCTGGTATCGAGACGAAGCGACGTGCGGCCAGCGATTGCGCACGCATAAGAAGCTGGGGCGGCACAAGGTCGGCGAACTGCGCCATCGCACGGGCATGAACGCAGCCAGAGCCTGTCTCAGGCTTGGCTTTCACAACCGATTTCGAACCGCGAGACATGAGCCCGCGTACCATTTGCCTGTTTTTTAGGCAATGCCTAATTTTTAGGCACAATCGTTATCACGAAGATTCCGCCTACCGTTCCTATCAGCGCCGGCAGTAGATAGCCCCAAAGCCACGCCCACATGAGCAACGCGATCCACGGCCACGAAGTTACCGACACCAATGAAGCCTTGAAGCGCTCGCTCATCCTAAACTCCTCGATACCCTCGGTATCATGCTGGGGGGTGGGGAGAACTCTGCGTTGGCCGCGACCGGCGGCTTACGCACAGCGGCAGTCTCAAACGACTTATAGCCGTGGCTGAACTGGTCGTGCAGCGGCTTGTCCTTCCACGTCGCAGCGTGTTCGTCCCATTCCTTTCGGTACATATCCAGGCATTGAATCAGGCGGTCGCACCGCTCCTCGTCAAGATAGACATTCGGCAGGTATGACCGCGACGAGCTGATGCCATCCCCCTCTGTGGCAATGCGAGGCACAACGCGCACGGGCTTGATACCAGCCTCCTCCGCGTGCTGTTTACCGCTCTTGGCATCGCGACCCAGCTTACGATGGTCAGCATCATGCGGCATGAAATGCTCGCTGTAATTATACCCGCGATCGGTCAGCACCTTGGCGTAGAAATCGAAGCCCTCGCCTGAGTTTTCGTAATAGTCGATCGCGCGACACTCCAGCCCTACATCCTGCCAGAACGTGATCGCCATGGCATCGCCAACGCCGAGATCCCACGTGGTATAAACCGGGATGCCCAAGATCGGGATGCGGCAGATGCGCCCCTCCTTGCGTAGCTTCTTCATCTGCGTGGCGAAATAGGCACCCTCAACACTGGCCTCGAATGCTTCGTCAGGATGCGACGGATGCTCCTGCTTCATCTTGTCGCCCTGCTGTTCGTCCTTCTTGACGTACCAAGCGCGCTGCTCGCGGCTCAACTTCACGCCCCGCGACTTCAGCCATTCGTGAGCCTCGATCGTATCGAAATACTCTGCCATCTCGGTCGTCTCGACCACATTGGCGTCGAGTACGTTGCCTTTATCCTCCCACCATGCGGTGAAGTGGAATTTGAAATCGAGAGGCGTCAATTCGACCTTGGCGTCATCATTCTGGCGCGCCTTCTTCACCATGTCGTGGAACTCGCCGGCTCGGCCTTCAGCGGTTGATTCAACCGTGATATTCTGACCGATCGCCACGGTATTGAACGCGCCGGTTTTCACTTCCTCGGCACGGTCGGGGTACTTCGCGCATAACTTGCCGTATTCGGACACGTGGAGGCGTTGAAGCGTGCCGGAGCGCAGCGACACGCCAACGCGGATGCTCGACCCATTATTGAACCGGAGGCTCTCCGCGCTATCGTTCTCGGCGGCGCGCACCTTGCGGAACGGCTCGGGCAGATTGTCGTAGGCGAACTTGATCTTGTCGCGGAAGAACGCTTTCGCATCGACCAGATTGTGCGCGATAACGCCGGCAGACAGGTTCGACGTGAAAAGGCAGTCATCCAGCATGTCGAGCTGAATAACCGTCGTGAAGCCGAGCTGCCGGGCCTTCAGCACAACGTCCATGCCGTGACGATCGAGGATGAACGCTTCCTGATGGGCATTCATGCGAAACGGGACTTTGACGCCCTGCTTGTTCTTGATGTCGTAGAACCCGCCGCGCAGACGTGACAGTTTGTCCGGAAACCGAAGCTGTAGCTCGGCCAGAAACGCACGATCGGCGGGGCTTAGCGACTGCCCAGCCACTCAGCCATTTCCTCGGTCACATTGTGGCTGACTTCGCTCTTCTCGCGCCAATCCTCACCGGCCATGTTCGTCAAGCCCAGCTTGCAAGCCCCAGCATTACCGGTTCCGCTCGCCGCTAGCGTTCGGTTCGTCTTCTCCCACCATGCGGCACACTTAGCCTTCGCGCGCGCACATGCTTCCGAAAACTCGGGGTGCTCAGCCATCCATTCATTTATGGTCGAGCGCGCAACGTCGATATCGGCCGCGAACGACGTGAGGCTTGAGCCGTCAGCCATATACTCGACAACCAGACTGCAAAAGCGCGTCTCGTATTTGGTTGGACGGCCACCGCTCACGTCACTTGCTCCTCATGTATCTTCACGCCCCTCACGCCTTGGCCTGGAGGGTGGTGAGCATGGCCCGGAGAATGTTGCGGCTGCCGTGCATTGAGAACCGGCCCTCTGCCTCCAAATCGCTTCTCGCCCAACTTGATGACGCTCGGCTCGCCCAACTTGATGACGCTCGGGAACAATCCATCCGAGATCAGGCCGCCGATCTGTTGCGCTGTTGGGCTTTCCATCTTCCCCTCCTTCAATCCTTGGGTTGGTTTAGGCTGCGGCTGCGTCGGAATGATCGCCGTCACCGACACTCAGCAATTCGGCGTTTGGAAAAACTTCCTTCGTAAGCGACACGATGCCGAGCCCGCCAAACAGCTTCGCGACCTCCTCAGGCGACACAGCGAGCGTGCGGACACCATCGATCGCCGGCAGATGCTGGATGGATTGCTTCTGATCGCTGATGACCACGCGGGCCTTGGTCGCCCAATCTAGGCCCACGAGATATGCGTCGTGCGGCTGCTGTTCCATCACGCGACACCCCGCAGCCCAGCCGCGGGCCATAGCGCCAGACTGCTCCTGCAGCTCATCAGCCGAAGCTGAGATCAGCGCCGTGCTGTACAAGTCGATCTGTTCGGCCAGACGATCGTGCAGATCCTTGTCGATGCGTTCGAGCGTCCTCATCCGCCAGCGGCTGCGAAACGCGGCTTCGGCCGGCGCTACCAGGGCGAGGCATTCGGCGACGATCTTGTCGGATGCTTGGCGCGTGCTCACGCGGCTTGCCCATCAGCAAGTGTAACCGGTAACCGATTGTAACCGTAGAAATGTATATCCCCATATATATGTGCGCGCGCGTATGGGGTATAACAGGATGATTGGTTACGATCGGTTACGCGACGATCTTGGGCTGCCGGCTCTTCGTTCGAAACGAACGATAAGTCATTGTAAACCTTGAAAGTTATGCCTGCCGCCCGACGCACAGAAACGCGTAACCGATTGCGACGCATCGCTTGCCCGAACGCCTGTTTCGATCCCGCAGTGAACTGGCCATTCTCGGCCGCAAACGCGGTCCAACTGGCGAAAGCATCGCCGCATGTGACGAATTTTCCAGGCGCCGCAACGCATTGCTGGGCAAGCCAATCGCCATACAATTCGCGATCGCTTACGCAAAATTTTTGACCCTCAATATCCATCATCATTATCCTTCAAGATCAACGCGATATTTTTATAAACCTTGCCTACGACGCCGCCGCTCCGCATCGATTCTGAGTGGAAACCGCGCTTGCGCATCATTTGCCCGAAAGATTTGTTAGATCCGGGCGCCTCGCCGTGCTCTTTTGCGAATGCGACCCAATCGGCGTAGAATTTCGCACAGGTATCGAACCGGCCCGGCGTCAAAACGCAGCGTTCCTCGAACCACTGACCAGCCAAATCCTGATCCGCGAAATACTCTTTCGTGGCCTCCAAAACGGCGGTTGGACGGGTCAATCCATCGGCCAACCAGGCACGACAACCACGGATCGCCCACGCCAAAATCTGCCCCCATTCGGCCTGGAGCTTGACCTGCAACTGACGATCGGGCTTTTCTGGCTTCGTAGTAAAAGGAACAATATTAAAACGGCGTTTCATAGCTTCGTCAACGTTGCGCAAAGTCGGCGCGTGGTTGCCTGCAATGGTGATTTTGAACTGCGGAATAAAAGTGAAGTTGTCCTGTCGCATGAAACGCGCCGTGATGGGGTCGCCTCCGGTGACGGATTTTATCTTGGCCTCGGCCCATGCGCGGCCCTCCTCGGTCTCGGAAGCGGTCACGAGACGGGCACCGCGCAGCATCGCCAGCTCGGTCGAATGGCGATCGTTACGAGACGCGGTGAACGTTTCCATGCCGGCCGTCACGGCATAGTCGCCCATGATCCCGGTGAAGGTGTTCATGAAGACACCCTTGCCGTTGCCGCCATCGCCGTAGACGAAGGCTAGGGCATGCTCGCGGGTGTCTCCTGTGAGGCAATAGCCGCACCATTGCTGCAGGAACGTCACCATGGCTTCGTCGCCGTCCATGGCTTCGCGAAGGAACCTCAGCCACAGCACCGGCTCGCCATGCTCAGGCGCGATAGCGGTCTGCTTGGAGATATACTGATCGGGCTGCGGCTCCGACATGATGCCGGTTTTCAGATCGACCGTCCCGCCCGGTGTACCGAGCAGAAATGGATCCGCGTCCCAGATATCATGCGTGACAGCATGGGCTCGATCGGCACGTGCGAAACGCTCCGCACCGGAGGCAACAGACGCCTTGCACAAGGCGCGCTTGGCTTCGCTTAGATCGCGCGCAAACTGCCGCGTATAATGCATCGCGACATCGGTCGCATCGCGACGCCACGATATGCCGTCCCATCGAAACCAGCGGCCTGCGTCATGGTCGAAGCGCAGCGTGTCGCGATACTTCTCGGTAAAGGCGAGCGCGATAGCGTCTTCCGATACCTCGGCAGCCGCACCGCTGGCAGGCGGTGTCGGAGGGCCACCAGAGCCCGTAGGGGGCTCTTTGGGCGGCGAACTGCCATATTCCGGTTCAGCGTTGCCTGGATCCTGCGCCTTGTCCGCATGTGCCTTACCGAGCGCACGCATGACGGGCCGCATGGGGTTGGGCTGATCGTAGCAATGCGCGCTGATCGCGAGATCAGGATTGAGCAGCAGGCCGGCGATATCCTCATCGCTGCGACCACGGCGGACAAGCGCTCCAGCAACGCGCATGACGGCCTTGCTGCGATCGAGTGCGGGCGTCGTGATGAGCGGAAACAACGGATCGGCGGCAGTGATACCAATATCCTGCAAACCCTTGGTCGTCACACCCGACAAGGCAACGGCGACACGCTCTTGCTCAACGTGGGCAGGCAGCGACGGTAATATCGCGTCGAGCGCTTCTGCTTCGGTTGATTCGCCCGCATCTTCGAACACGATCGACGCCAACGTTGGCACACGGCCCTTGCTGCGCTTGAGGGCGTTCGGAAAATTGAGCGTGCCCGGCAGACTCATCAGGCGATCTATGTTGTGGCAATGATCGCCGCCAAGATCATGTGCCAGGCGCTGGTTTAAGCGCTCGACGGCGGGCAGGTTGCCTGCCAGCTCGTCCAGGCGCCAGAACGCCTGCAGCCCGCCACCGCTATCCAGCACGAATGAAGGCGGTTCGCGCATTGCCTCCATCGTGTCGAGTAGGCCCTGACGATCGAACGCACTGCCATCCTTGGGCGGATCGACATCGACATGAACGAAACGCGCTGCGCGCATATCTTCTTTGGCGGGCTTCTTATTTAACCCTTCGCGGACAATGTTTACTGTCCAATAGAGATTATAACCTTTGGCATTTTCCTGTACGATCCAGTCGGCCGCAGCGGCGACATTATCGCCGAACCAGCGCCCGTAAGGCAGCGGTTGACCATCGGGCGCAATGACGACGACATGAATATGCTCTGCAATCGAGCGGAGAAGGAAGTCGCGCACGATGACGACGTTAGCCACCGGCAACGCGCGCACTTCCGCCGATGCTGGCGTATCATCGTCATTCTGATACTTTCTCATTTGCATCGGTAATCCCGGTGTGGAGCGATGGGAGCCGGCCTGCCAGCCGACCCCCATCTGGATCATTCGTCTTAGAAGCGGGTCTTCGCGCCGGCGGTTTCGGCTGCCGGCGTCTCCGTCGAAGCCGAAGCATTGTCGTCACCATGAGCCGGAGCCGGCACGCTGCCATTCTCGACCCAATCGACGATGTTCAGTACGGGCACGTAGGTCTTCTTGTAGACTGGGTGCATGTAGCTATCGCGGCCCAGCTCCAGCACGGGGACGAGGCCCTGTGCCCGCTGCGGTGCACGGGCATATGCCTTGCACAGATTGCCGACGCAGCCGATGCCGCCCTTGGACGACGCCGAGAACGTCATCTGCTCGCCGTCGCTGGGGTCGGCCAGCGGAAGCTCATTGGTGAACGACCACGGGTCTTTCGGGCGGCTTTCTTCGTCCAGTTCCCATTCGGCTTCGTCGGTGAAACCGAGAGCGCTGCGCGGCTCCGGCTTGTAGCCCTGGATCAATAGACCCATGCGGCGTTCGGCCGGCTTGCCATCGGCCCAGCGGATCCAGCCGATCGACAGTTCGTCCATATTGCCGGCGAGACGGCGCCCAAGCGCCACTTCGTCGGCGTTCTGGCCAAGCTGCCACTCGCCCTTGCTGAACTTGAGATAGGCGCCGGCATTAGCCGCTTCCTGCCCGTAGGCGGAAAACGGATCATATCCGCCCTGCATGGCGACTGACGTATTCGTGTTCGTTTCGGTAACTGCGTTCATGGTTTTTAGTCCTCTTCTTAGGTAAGGCGCGCACATGCGGCCTTGATTTCCCGGTCGAGACCGAGAAAGTCGTCACCATCGCCGGTCCAGAGGAAGTCCAGTTCGGTTTGAAACTGGACCAACTCTTCGCCGATCGTCAGCAAATAGATGTCGAGCGTGTCGCGATCTTCGCAGCCGTGAAGCTCCGCGATTATTTCGGAATAGACGGCGCGCGCTTCGGCACGGGTTTTGATCGCGCCTTGAAGCGGCGCGGGGCGCTGGGGCTTGGTCGCATCGTGGCCGTAGACCGCGAAGGGATCGTTGGAGATCACAGCCCGACCTCCCGCATGAAGAATGGCGCGCGCTTCGAAATACAGGCTCGTCTGCGGCGGCAGCGGATCGTCCAGCGCCTCAAAACCCATCTGCCGATTGATGCGATCGCAGTGACGTGAGACCAATTCGAGCGCGAACAGGCGCACGTCACGAGCAGCTTGGGCCAGCCAGGATGTGCGAATAGCCGCGATCAATTCGTCGCTTTGAGCCGGCCGCACGGTCCGCAGATATTTGAGGAAGTCACGCAGGCGTGGTTCGACTGCCAGCACGCCGCCACGCCATTCCTTTTTCCACACACGATAGGCGCGCGACAGGCGCTGTTTCTCGCGCATCTTCAGGTCCAGCGCGCTAAGTGGCTTTGCGGCTGCAGCTTCGCGCTCGGCCTGCTTGCGCTGGACCGAAGGCGGGATCGCTTCGGAGGCGTATTGGGCGAACAGATCGGTCATGCGGCAACCTCAGCTTTTGGAAGCCAGCCACAGTGGCGCCCACAAGGGAGGCAGCGGATGCCCGCCGCATGCGTCGCCGTTCCGGCGACAATGCGACGCTGGAAGGAGCCGCAGTCTGGACAGGCCGGCTTCCGACAGATCAGATCGCCGACCTTGTAAGGAGGAAAGCGGCGGAAGGGTTGTTCGCTAACTTGGGTCATGCGGCCTTCGCCATCATGAAGGGCGCGCCTGCATGCTGCAGGAAGGCGATCGCCGTATCTACCGACCGAAAGCAGCCACACTGAAAACCGGCATTGTGTAGCCAGTTCAGCGCGTCGATCTGCGGTACGCTCAGGCTTCCATCACGCGCCTTCATCTCAAGAAACGCGACGCCAGGCACCGCAGCCGGGCCGGTCCCATTGCACCAAAGGATTGTGAGATCTGGCCAGCCGGCCGCCATTCCCTCCGCTTTGGCCTTCATCGCCGCCCATGCGGTGCGCTTGCCGGCATTTGGGGTGGCAACGACACGCACTCCCGGCGCGAGGATCCGCAGGCGGCTTTTGAGGCGCACCTGGATAGCGAGTTCGTCGCCTTCGTCGGCTACGCTGCGCTCGTCGTGGTGGAATTGGTATTTCATGCCGCACCACGCGGCGCAGCAGCACCGCCCATGTAATAATGGACCGTTGAGGGATCGAGGCCCATCCAGCGGGCGATCTGGCAATGGTTGAAGCCATCGTTCTTCAGCCGCACAGCGACACGGCGGCGCGCATAGGCGACCGGCCGCCGCTTTGTGCGCGACAGGATTTCGGAAGTTGCAACGCCGGCAGCGCGGGCTTCTTCGTCCAGATATTTGCGAACGCGAGGTGTCACGCCGCCTCCTGCAAGTCATCCGCAGCATCGACGCGCTTCGTAGTCCGCGCCACTTCCGCCGTGGTTGCGTCACGAAGGGCCTTGCGTTGGGCAATCTGTGCAGCCCGAGCATGCTTTGCGGATGCGTGGCGGGCCTGCTCGATTTTGCGCAGGCGGTCTTCGAGGTCGGTTGCGCGGGCGCGCGACGCCACAAGCAGCCCAAGTGTCGCCGTCTGCAGATCGCTCAGCGCAATGAAGTTAGTGCATGATTGATCGATCTGGCTTTGCAGACGGTCGGCGAGAGCAGTTGCCGCATCGCGCTGGTCCAGAGCCTTTAACGCTTGCCCCTGCGCCTCCTCAGCCTCCTTCGCCCAATAGCGTTTCCATTTCAGGTTGTAGCTCCAGCCAGCCGTGGCGAACGTTGCCATCCCGGCGAGCGAACCCGCGACAATAGTCATGCCGGTGAATGGGTCGATCATGCTGCACCTCTCAGGTCATCCGCCTGCGCAACGATCCGCTCCAACGCCGCGAGGTGCGGACGCAGGAGTGCGGCAATCGCGAGCGTTTCGTTATGGTCGCGGTGGTGGTCGTCTTGGCTGCGGATCAGCGCTGCCATTGCGTCGATCGTGCCGGCGGCAGTCGTAAGATCGTTCGCGGCATCAACGGTGATAGGGATCAG
>ERZ1292642.642-Hain-H14-01um-R1-642-length-18987-cov-6_pt1 | contig 18987 bp, 36 predicted proteins | sample MGYA00564403_ERZ1292642 | MGnify/ENA primary metagenome ERZ1292642 (study PRJEB36523, sample SAMEA6512643) | groundwater metagenome | collected 2019-01-09 | study: AquaDiva: Metagenomics assemblies of 32 groundwater samples | reverse complement strand
CTTCGTCCTCGGCCCCGGCGACTACGCCGAGCAGCCGGGCTACGCCTTCGCGGGCCTGGGCCTGGCCGGGACGGGCGCCTACTACCCGCGCCGCCTGGGGATGTACGTGCCCGAGGAGGGCCTGAGCGACACGGGGGCGTACCTGACGAATTCCTACGGGCGAGACCGGCTCGGCCGCGTCCTGTCGCGGTAGCCGGAAGACGCGATGTTGCTGACGGGCGCGGCGATTGGCGCCGCGTCCGTGCTGGCCTGGCTCGTTCGACGGGCTCGGCCTGGGGTGGAAGAAGCGGACTTCGTAACGCGAGTGGCGGCGTTAGAGCCACGGGAGGGTGACGAGCCCTCGACCTGGGCCGCTCGACTCCGAAGGAGGACAGGCTATGTTGGCGTTGGCTGAGAAGGTGCGGTCGCTCCGGGGGATCTTCACGACGGCCAGCCCCGGCCCCTCGTTCTACAACCGGCGGGCGAAGAAGTGGGAGCCTCCGTGGGAGTTCCTGAACATCGTCCAGGCGATCCACGGGGAGGAGCTGGCGCAGGACTATCGGGCGCGCCCAGGCGCGCAGTGGGCCGGGATTCTCCCCCGCTCGTTCCTGATGTCTCGGCAGTTCGGCCCGTTCGCCGCGGCGTTCGCCGGCGTCTCCGAGATCGTCAAGCACACGCTCTACCACTACCGGACCTACGCGGCGGCCGGATACACGGAGCGGCAGTTCTTCGGCGAGACGTTCGGCAACGCCACCAACGGCTACGCCGACACCAACCTCTCGACGCCGAACCAGATGTCGGGCGGGGAAGCGATGCTGGTGCAGACGATCCGCGTCCACCACATTCCCGATCCCACCGACTACAACGCCGCCGTCGCGACGGCGGGCCTGGCCTTCGGGGAAGTCCTCGAAGTCTTGCAGGACCGCTGCCACCTGGAATTCAAGATCGGCGATAAGCCCTACTTCATCGGGGCGCCGCTCCTCCTCTTCCCGGCGGGCATGGGGCCGGGCTCCGTCGTGGCCGGCTCGGCCGCGAACGGCGGCATCCGGGGCATCTCCTACGCGAACAACGGGAGCCCGGACGCCACGAGCCTCTACGAGATCAGCCCGCCCATCCTGATCCTGCCCACGCAGACCTTCAGCGTGGTGCTCCGGTGGGTCGTGGCGCAGACGATCACCACGACCACGACCGCTCGGCTCGGCGTCCTCCTCGACGGGCTCCGCGTCCGGTCGGTGCAGTAACCCGGCCCCGGCGGCGACAAGGAGCAGACCCATGACGACGGCGTTGATGGAGAAGATCAAGGGGCTCGGTCCCGGCTCGTTCTACAACCGCCGGGAGCGGACCTGGGAGCCCCCGTGGGACTTCCTGAACGTGATCCAGCGGTTCCACGGAGAGGAGTTGGCCCAGGACTTCCGCCAGCGTCCGGGGGCGCTGTGGGCGGGGGTGTTGCCTCAGTCCTTCCTTCGGTCCCGGCAGTTCGGCCCGTTCGCGGCGGCCTTCCCCGGCGTGGGCGAGATCATGTCGCACACGTTCTATCACTACCGGGCCTATCAGGCGGCGGGGTACGTCGAGCGGGTCTTCTTCGGGGAAACCCACGGGAGCGCGACCAACGGCTACGCCGATACGAACATGACCTCGGCCAGCAAGATGGCCGGGGGCGAGGCGATGCTCGTCCGGTCGATCCGTGTCCACTTCATTCCCGACCCGACCGACTACGACGTGGCGGAAGCCTCGCCCACCGTGTCCTTCGGGGAAGGCATGGAGATTCTGGAAGACCGCTGCCACCTGGAATTCAAGATCGGCGACAAGCCCTACCTGACGGCGGCGCCGCTCCTCCTCTTCCCGGCGGGCATGGGGCCGGGGACGATGGTCCGGGGCTCCCTCGCGGCCAACGGCATCCGGGGCAACGGCTATCCCAACTCGGGCTCGCCCGACCAGACCTCGCTCTACGAGTGCGACCCGCCCATCCTGATCCTGCCCACGCAGTCCTTCGCGGTAACGCTCCGGTGGGTTGTGGCCCAGGCCGTGACCACGGCCGGCACGACGCGCCTGGGGGTACTCCTCGACGGGTTGCGCGTTCGCAGCGTGCAGTAGGAGGCGACGATGGCACACAAGAGCTGGCCGATCTGCACCCGCTGTGACGGCAAGGGCCACGAGCCCGGCGACAGCGCCGATGCGCGGCGCACGGTGTGTAGCACGTGCAAGGGCATCGGGCGGACGAAGCCGAAGGGGTGGCGCGAGCCCGTCGTTGAGACGTGCAAGGAGTGCAAGGGCGTCGGGCACATCGTGAAAGACGAAGGCTCGGCGGCCCAGGTCGAGAAAGACGAGGCCGAGCGGCGACGGCTCGCTCCGGCGGGCAGCCGCGACTTCGAGTAATCCCACGTTCGGAGACTGACAGGGGGCGGGGCGCGAGTTCCGCCCCCCGGCCGTCACGGTGGAGCCACGACTGATGAACGGCAATATCTATCTCATCCATCCCAAGCGGTACGAGTTCTTCGGCCTCGTCCATCAGATCATCCCCTTGGCCTCGGGCGCGATTCGGGGCGCCGATAACGTCGCCATCGACGGCCAGGCCGACCTCCTGATCTACAAGCAGTCGGCCATCTACGGCGACGGCCAGATCAAGGTGGACTTCCAGCTCTCGCAGGGGACGAAGCTCACCGAGCTGCCCATGTTCATCTCCGCGCTCGGCGGGCAAGGCGGCCCGGCCCGGATTCTGGCCTCCCCCTTCCTGGTGCCCCGGGGCTCGACGTTCACGATGTTCGCCGATGATCGGCAGACGGTGGCGGCGGCGCAGAATATCCGGGTGCTCCACGCGGGGGTGAAGGTCTTCGACTCCCCCTTCGAGCCGGCCCGCGTGTACCACACGGTCGAAGCGTTCGATTACGTCGCCAACTTCACGGCCAACGACAGCGGGATCGGGGCGCTCGCCGCCAACGGCACGCTGGCGTATCCGGTCGAGATCGCCTCCGACCACGACTTTGAGATCGTGAAGATGGCGATCCTGGCGGACGGGGACGCCACGGTCCAGATCGCCACGACGGGCAAAGCCCTCGAATGGTTCAACCGGGCCTGCCACATCGCGCTCCTGGGCGGGACGGCGTTCAACGCTTCCCCACCCTCGGGCGCCTGGCCCTTCATTCTCCCGTCGCCGGTCTTCGTCCCGAAGGCGGGCTCGATCCAGGTGACGGCGGCGGATCTCAGCGGGGCGGCAAACCGGCTCCAAGTGATCTTCCACGGGCGGCGGCTGAAACCCTCCGGGGGCGTCCCGGTGTCCGGGTGGCCCTCGTCCGTGCGGAGGCGATTCGCGGCCTAAGAAGGAGACACACGATGATACGCCGAACCTCTCTGATCCCGATCCTGGCCGGGCTCGTCATCCTGGGCGGTGCGGGGTATGCTCTCAAGACCTACGCGCAGCCCGCGATCAGCCGGGCGACGTTCTACCTGGCGACGGCCCCCCTCTCCGGCTCGCAATCCACCATTCGCGTCGTGACGAACCAGACACCCAACCGGACGGAGATCGGGTGCGAAACCGACCGCCTCTCGACGACGACGGTCAACGGGCTCCGCTTCGTGGGCTCAGCGACGACGGTCAACCCGTCGATCACGGCGATCCCCTGCACGGGGGGCGACACCAACATCGGGATCACGCTGACCCCGGCCGCGGCGGGCAACGTCACCCTGGGCGGCGTCAAGGCGATGACTCAATTCTTCCCGGCGGCGCTCCACTGTCAGGTCACTTCGACGTCCACCTTGCCGGTGGTGGTCCGGGTCGCGGCGAACGATTACGGGCTCCGGCGCACCGGGGGCGCGGCCGAGACGATCAACTACGGCTGCACCATCCCGCTCGTGCTCTCGACGACGGCCAGCAAGGGGATGCGGCTCGATTCCTTTAGCATCGTGCATCAGATCGTCACGCTGGCGCTGACCTCGAACACCTTCAACGCCCTGGCGACGACGACCTACGTGAACAACATCGCCAACGCCGTCGCCGCCCACGGGGGCGCGATCACGATCACGCTGCCCACGGCGACCCAGGCCAACCCCTACGTGACCGCCGGCACCATCGGGACCGCAGCCTTCGTCAACACCACGGCGACCCAGGTCAGCATGGATTGGACGGCGATCCTGCAAAACACGAGCGTCTACACCGTCTACGGCGTCGTCGGCAACTATTCCCAGGCGCTCTACTAACGGGAGGGGCAGGCTGATGGCCGAGCGTCCGGCTGATTTCACGCCGAGGATGTCGTTCGCCGCGCCGGGGTTGGGGCAGCGGCGCCCGGTGTCCGATCTCACGCCCGCCGTGCCCATGACGGCCCCCGGCCTCGGGGACCGCCCGACGCCCGGCGTCCCGCTCGGGGCCGTCCGCCGGCTCCGGGGGGTCGGGGTGCAGTCCTGGCTCGACCACATCTACAAGCACGCCGAATTCCCGCCCCGCGCCCACGGGGAGATCTACGTCGGCGCCCGGATCACCCTGGGGGCGTCGGCCTCCCGCTCGGAGATCATCAACTACCGGCTCCCGCCGGGCTCGGTCGGGGTGATCCGGTTCTTCGGCAACTCGATCACGAACGCCTCTGACGTGGAGTTCGTGGAATTCTCCGTCCTCGTGAACGGCTCCCCGGTGGCGGGGTGGGCCAACTTCGTCGGCATCCGAAGCCCGGCGGTGTCCTCCCTGATCCCCGTGGTGATCCCGCTCACGCCGTCCTCGAGGATTGAGGTCGTGGCGACCAACACGTCAGCCTCGGGGATCAGCGGCGTCGCGGCGGTCCTCCGGGGGTGGCAGTGGGCGCAGAGCTTGCTCGCGGAAGACGTGACCGATGCCGCCCGATAGCTACGACCCGAGTAGCTACACCGTCCCGTCGGACGCGGCGGGCTCGACCGTCACGTCGCTCCCCCAGGTCAGCCATCAGGAGACGACGGCCAACCTGGCGAACGGCGCCTCCATCGACTTCGACTTCAACATCGACTATAATCCCCTCTTTGATATGTTCGTCTTCGCCGACCAGGCGTTGATCGTGCGAGTGTTCATCCGGCAGGGGGCCGCCGATACCTACCGGCAGCTCGGGGCCGACTATCTGGTGCCGATCAACACGATGCAGGACGTCCTTCGCAATCTCGACGGAAGCCCCCTCCGCGTGCCGGGGAGCCAAGTCCGGGTGCGGCTCCTGAATAGTTCCGGCGTGGCGACGACCGTGCTGACGGCCCAAGTCCACTCACGGAGCCTCTAGCCGTGCGCCGCCGGGCCTCGTGGATCATCCTGTGGGGGGTCGTCGTCGCGCTGCTCGCGCCGGCGCCGGCGAGCGCGCAAGGGGGGCGGCGGTGGATTGCCCTGCCCGACGTCTCGGTGACGGCGGCCGCCACGCTGATCCGCGCGGCGGACTCCACCAGGGTCGCCCTCGTCTGTACCAATACGGACGCGGCCGTCCACGTCCGCGACGGCGGCCTGACCGTGACCGCGAGCCGGGGCGCCCAACTGCGGGCCGGCGCCAGCATTACGATGACCACGCGGGCGGCGGTCTATATGTTTTCCGAAGGGGCGGCCGTGACCGTGGCGTGCAGCGAGGAATTGCAGTGATCGGGCGGCGCCTCCTCGTCCTCCTGGCCTTGGGGCTCGTCGTGGCGAGCCCCGGCGCCACGCAGACGCGGATCTATAGCTCGCCGGCCGCCCCCGCCGCGATCCGGCAATCGGCCCGAGGCCTCCTCCTCCGCACCACCTGGGAGAACCGGGACCAGGCGCTCTTCTCGGCCGATGAGATCGTGCTGGACGACGGCCAGCGCGTCGCCACGTGGACGGACATCGTGTGCGACGTCACGGTGGCCGGCGCCGGCGGCGTGGACGCGGGCGGGCAAGTGGCGTCTGTCTGGTATAGCGTGTGGGCCATCTGGAACGGCACGACCCGGAATTGCCTCCTCCACCGGGAGGAGGATTACGTCATCGACCAGCAGCAGAACGCCGGGGCCAGCACGGACGACCTTCGAGACGCGGCGGCCCGGACGCGGCGGGCGCAGAGCTTCCAGCTCTCGGCGAATCGGTCGGTGGCGTGGGTGCAGATGATCCCGGCCAAGCTCGGCGCCCCCGTGGGGGCGGTCTGGCTGACGCTCGAAGCGGACGTGGCCGGCGCCCCCTCGGGGACGCCGCTCGCCACGTCCGAAGCGCAATCGACGGATCAGACCCTCGGCGGGGGCACCACGGCGCAACGGTTCCTGTTCCGCGGGGCGCCGGTCCTGACGGCCGCCACAACTTACTGGTTTGTGCTCCGAGGGTCGTTCGCCATCAGCGGGGTCAATTTCTGGCGGCCGTCCTCCAATGCGGCCGGCGGGTACGCCTCCGGCAACGTGGCCTCCTGGGACGGCGCCGCGTGGACGAACCAGGCCGCCCGGGACTACCTGTTCCAGATCGCGGTGGCGCAGAACGTCACGGCCGTCACGATGCCGGCGGGGTACACGGGGCGGACCAAGATCGGCTATCTCTACAATGACGCTGCCTCGAACCTCAAGCCCCTGATCCAGCGGGACCGGCAGGCGTTGGCCTGGGGCGGAGAAGGCACGGCCTCCCCCTGGTACGTGGGCTCGCTCAATAGCGCCAACGCCACCTTCATCTCGCTCGGGGCCTTCGTGCCGCCCACGCCCGTCATGGCCCGGCTCACGGGGAATAACTTCACCGCACCTACCGTGTTCGGGTTCGGGCACACGCGGGGCTCGATGCAGATGTCCACGGGAGCCGGAATCATCGGGGAAGGGTGGGCGCCCGGCTGGAATTGGGGCACCGGCGCCACCGGGCAGCCATCCGGCCACGGCGCCCCGATCCTCGTGGAGCATCAACTGATGATCTTCTACGGGACGAACCAGGAAACGTGGGTGCTCGGATGGGACTACTCGTTCTAGCAGCGGTCGCCCTCCTCCTCGGGGTCGTCGGCCCCGTGGACGCCCAACCCCCCGCCTTCCGGTGGGTGGCCGATCAGACGACGGGAGAATGGCTCTCTGGCGGCCCGTATGAGCCGGCGGTCGCGGCCGGTCAGGTCGTCGTGCCGCTCGCTCGCCATCCGAATCTGCGCACGGAACGCCACGACGGCGCGGGCGGCATCCGACCGGCCACCCCGGCGGAGATCGCGGCGTGGGATCAGGCCCACCCCGACCGCCGGGCCGTGCTCCGTCTGCGGATCGACGCGGCGCTCGCCGACCCCGGCACGCCGCCGAAGGTCAAGGACGCGCTCCAAGCGATCCGCGAGCTGCTCGCCCCGTGACCTCCACGACGACCCTCCTGGTGGCCGGCGGCGCGGCGCTCTTGCTGTTTCGAGGTCGAGCCGGGACTCGGGCGTCCCCCGCCGCGCCCTGGACGGCCGACCAGCTTCACACGCTCTATCAGGCCCGCCAGGCGGCGGGGGAACCGAGCCCCGCGCTCTCCACGCTCAAGATCGTGACCGCCCTGGGGGGCGTGGGCCTGACGGCTGCGAGGCTGCTCAAGAGCATCATCAAGAGCGACAATGAACCCGTGGCCGAGCGCGCCGTGGCCGCGCTCGGGCATGGAGACGACGCCTTCGAGGCGGGACTGACGGATGCGCTCGAATCGGTCGGGAAGAAAGTGCTCAAGAATATCGCCGAGGAGGTGCTATTCGGGGAGAGCCTGGCCTTCGATGTGCGCGACCCCCTGACCCGCGTGCCGCTCTCCGACTATCTCCGGGATCTGACGCTCGAGCCCGTCACCGATCCGGCGTCCATCGTGTTTGATCTCGGCGAGGTGACGGACGGCGTGCCGCTGGTGGACATCGAGACCCACGCGGCGGACGCGCTCGCCTCGCTCCCCGATCCGCTCCTGGGGGACTTGGCGCTCCCGGACGTGCCGCTGACCTTCCCCCCCGAGACCATCGAGGCGGCCCAGATGGGGCTCGACGCCGCGCTCCTCGATCCGACCCTCCTGGGCGACCTCCCGATAGAGGCGGTGGATCAGGCCGCGCCGGTGATTGATGCCTTTCTCACGGCGGGCGCCAGTCCCGAGGCGGCCCAGGCCGCCGCCGCCGCCGGAGAACTCCCCTTTACGGGTATGATGCCCACCTCCGCCGCCGACTGGCTCCGGGTGGGCGGCACCATCGCGGGCCTGGCCTCCCTCGGATTCTCGCTGGCCACGGCGGGGCCGCAAGGACCGAACCCGATCCAGACCGGCGCGGCGGTGCTGGCCATGTTCGCGCCCGCCGCGGGCCCCGCCGCCCCGATTGTGCTGGCCATCGCCGCCATCCTCTCCATCGGCGGCGGGTTCATGGGCGGTCTGTTCGGAGTCAGCGTGACCAAGCCCAACGCCTCCGAGCGGAGTTATGCCGAAGGGATGGCCGGCTCGCGGGCGCTCCAATCGGCGCTCCGCTCCGCCACGACGGCCCAGGGCGTGCTGGCCCGGCTGAATGCGGGGTGGTCCCCGTTCCGCCAGGTGCGCGTGCTGGCGTTCTCGCGCCCGCTCGATCCTGGCAGCATGGTGCAGCCGCCGGTCCAGATCGACCCCGGGGAAGGATCGGGCGACCCTCTCTATGAGCGCCCCTATACGGTGGAGGATCTCCTGAACCCGGTGATGCTGGCGACGTTCCAGGGGTGGGCCGGGGAAGTCGGGGTCGTGCACATCGCCTGGGATCTGACTCGGGAAATCAGGGCGGCCCTCGCGCGCGTCTTGCGGCCCGTGGATGCGGCCCTCGCGGAAATCGCCGGCAATCCGCTGGTCGTCACGCTCCTCCCCCCCGCCTACCGCTACATGGAGATCGGCACGTGGGCGTGGCCGCTGCTCCCACCGGCGAAAAGGGGCGTGCCGGCGGCCCTCGCGCCGGTTCTCGTGGGGTATGATGCCGCGACCGGCGAGCCGGTCTACCAGTACCAGGCGGGCCGGCCAGCGGCGGAGCCGCCGGTTGCCGCCGAGGCCGATCTCTCGCAGTGGGATCCCGGCGACGAGCCGCTGTTGGCGCTGACGGGCACGGCGGCGATCCTGGCGGAGTCGAGGCGGCTTCGGGCGATCCGCGACGAGAAAGTGCGGCAGTACGAGCTGATGCTTGAGATGCAAGCGGACCTCCTGGCCCTGTCATTCGGGCTCGACCCGGCGGCGTGGAGCAGCGGAGACATCGGGCTGTTGGAGGAGATGCGGCGGTTCTAACGAGGAGCGAGAGGACGAAATGCTCGGGGCCTTTTACGCGACGACAGCCCAACGGGGGCTCGGCTCGCCCTACGACGCCGAAATCTACGCCTACGCGGGCGACGACCTGACCCTCGTCTGGCTCGTGAAGGCCCTGATCGCGCGGGAGAGCGGGTGGAACCCCGCGGCGTCCCGGGCCGAGCCGCAGATCGGCGATATGTCGATTGGGCTCATGCAGATCCTCATGGCGACGGCGAACCAGTACGAGCCCGTCACCGTCAACGATCTCTTCGACCCCCGCACGAACCTTCGGATCGGGATCGCCCACGTGCGGATGCTCCTGGGGCGGTACGGGAGGCTCGACGACGTGATCTCGGCCTACAACGCGGGGCGTCCGGTCAGCACCAATCGGGCCTACGTGGACGACGTGCTGGCCTACTACGTCTTCTACGTGAACAACGAGCCCGCCCTGCCGGCGGACCTCTCCGCCGCCGAGGCGGAGCGCCAGCTCGACGAGCTGGAACTGGCGAACGTGTGGACGATGCAGGGCGACGGCGCCGAGGAGGCGCCGGCGGGGGTCTCGATGGGCGGGCTCTCGATGGCCCTCCTCGTGATCGGCGGATTGTTCTTGGTGAGCGCGGCTCCGGGAAGGTAAAGGTGGACTGACATGGCAAAGGGCGGCGGGAACACGACGATCCTCCTGGTGGGGCTCCTGGGCGTCGGAGCCTGGCTCTGGTCCCGGCAGCCGTCGGCGGCGGCGCTGGCGCAGCGGCGGGCGCTCCAAGCGCAGCGTCCGAGAGAACCCTGGGAAGTCGCCATCGAAGCGGCGCCCACGATCATCGACCAGGTGGCGAGAATTTGGGACGCCATCACGGGCCTCTCCAACGACGGGAGTCAGCCGATTGACTACTGGATGAACACGGACACCCTCGAGCTCCGGTATCAGCCGGGGGTGAACCCGCCCGGCTCGGTGCCCCCGTGGCGCCCGGCGTCGGAGTGGGAAGTCCAGACCTACGGGTAGAGGAGCGGATCATGGCGCGACGGGGCGGCGGTGGCGGCGGCGGCAACGAGTTGATCCTCTTCGGCCTCCTGGCGGCGGGGCTCTGGCTCTGGACGAAGCAGGGGTCGGCGGCGCCTGGGAGCACCCAGGAGGCTCAAGAGTGGTGGTTCAACCCGACCACGGGGGAACTCCGGTTCGAGCCCGGCCTGAGCGCGCCCGCCCCGGGCTTCCGCCCCGCCTCGGAGTGGGAGTTGGAGCGGATCGTGGGCCAGGGGATCTTCACGGACCCGCTGATCGGGTGATGCCGAAGAACGGGGCCATCATGCGCGGGCTCAAGATCGCCGCCGTCGGGGTCGCCATCGTGGGCAGCCTCTTCACGGGGTTTCTCGCCCACGAAGGCCGGTACTTTACGCGGGCCGAAGCCCAGGACTTGAAGAAGGTCATCACGAAGCAGACGAGCGAGATCAAGCTGCTCGTCCTCGAAAGCCGGCAGCGGGAGTTGGAGCAGCGCGTCTACGAACTCGAAGCTCGGCGGGACCGCTCCCGGACGGTGCCCACGCTCACGGAAGCGGACGAGGAACGGCTCCGATCCTTCCAGGGCGAACTCCGGCACCTGAGCGAGCGCGTCTCCACGCTCCGCAAGCAAGTGGACGCCCCGGAATGAACACGATCCCGGCACCCTGCTCCCACCATTCCCCGAAGCGGGTGGAGCGGTTCACAGCCATCGTGATCCACGACACGGGCGGGAAGTCGGCCACGAGCGCCCTGGTCTGGTTCGCGGACCCCACGTCGAAGGTGTCCTCCCATCTGGTGATCGACCGGGGGGGCGTCGTCTATCAGCCCGTTCCCTTCGACCGGGTGGCCTGGCACGCGGGGACGTCAATCCTCCACGGTGAACCGGAGGTCAATCAGTTTTCCTACGGGATCGAGCTGGTAGACGACCGGGACGCCCCCGACGACCCGTATCCGACGGCGCAGATGCAGGCGTTGACGCTCGCCGTCGTCGAACTCTGCGACCGGGATAAAATCCCCCTGAACCGCGTCATCGGCCACGAGCAGATCGCCGTCCCGCGCGGCCGGAAGGCGGACCCCGGAAAGGATTTTCCGTGGTACGAATTCTTGAAGCAGGTCGGCACGCTCCTCCCGTGACGGCGCCGAACGGTCCAGAGCGGCCGTGGCGTCCGTACCAGGCTGATTACCCGTGGCTCCGGTTCACGTGCGCGAGCTGTCGGGCCGTGACGCGGCAAGGGGCGACGGACGGGTGGGCTTTCCGGTGGAAGTTGGGGAAGAACGGGCGCCCCTCCCGACAGACGGAGCGGGCGTGCCCCCGCTGTCAGAAGCGCCTGGGCGTTCACGCCGCGCCCGACGTCATGGCGGCGCTCGTCACGGGGTTCGTCCACGGCCTCTCCCGACGCCCGGAGGTCTGCCCGCGGTGCGGCGGGGGACCGATCCTCGACGAGCCCGCCTACGCGCGCTGCCTCTCATGCGGTCGGCTCTGGCTGATCCAGGGGGCGTCCCTCGACGTGCAGCGAGCCTTTGAGAGAATGTCGGGCCTCTTTACAACATCGCCCGGCCCGCGAGAGGATACGTAGGAGGAGGACAAGGATGAAGGCGTTGATCGAAAAACTCTCCGGCAAAAAGACGTACCTGGTGGCCCTGGTGCTGGTGATCGTCTCCGGGCTTCAAGCCCAGGGGTACATCACGGCCGAGACGTACAAGACCGTCGAAGGCATCCTGATCGGGCTCGGCCTGATGACGCTCCGGGCCGGGGTCACGAAGTCGGGGTCGTAGGCGATGCGACGACCACAGATCGCCGTCCTGGTGCTCGTAGCGGTCCTGACGACCGCGTGCGCCGGGCTCACCGTCGGCAAGAGCCTGATCGTCTCGGGCGAGAGCCTGGACGAGTTGGGCAAGGCGTTCGTGCAGACCGGGCGCCTCTACGACGACCTCCTCGACCGGAAGATCATCACCGTCAAGGACTACCGGGCCTGGGCCGAATTCGCCAACGCCTTCCGGGATCAGTACCCGAACGCCGTGGCGCTCTGGAAACTCGCCAAGGCCAGCCGGGACGAGCAGGGCCGGATCACGATTGAAAAGATGGTCGGCGGGCTCCGGTCGGAACTCATGCGGTTCGCGCTCTCGGCGTCGGCGAAGTTAGGAGGCTAGGCCATGCTCCCGATCTTCGCGCTCCTGCCGCTCGCGGCCCAGGCCGTCGAGTTTGCCATGAAGATCATCGGCACGATCCGCCAGGTCCGGGGCTCCACGGGAGACGAGGACGACAAGCACCTGGCCGACCTCGAAGCCCGGCTCGACGCTACGAAGAAGGAAGTCGAGGACTACCGGCCCCGAGAGGTCTAACGTGCTGGCCGCTCATCTTCGGGAGGCCGGGTTGTACGAGGCCGAGCGGCGCAGTCGGGGGCTCGGGCAGGTCGAGCCCCCCGTGGAAGAGCAGGTCATCGAAGCCGTTCAGCAACCCCTCTGTACCCCGCTGTGGCTGCTTCTCGCCTCCTTCTGGCTGCCCTGGTGGGGGACGCTTGGCCTGGGGCTCTACGTCCGAAGCCAGCAGTCCACGGCTCCCAGGCGATGATCCCTCGAGCTGGACGTAGATACGCCGCGCCCGCGGCTCTTGCCCCAGGCGGTCTAGTCAGCTCCGGCGCCGTCGTCGTGGGATCCCGGGACGACGGCAAGTCACGATACCGTTAATCGCGTTCGGATGCGCTATGGCGCTCCTTAAGACCGAAGCCTCCCTGGCGGACCCCGTTTCCGTCTATGTGCGCCGGAAGGGCTTCCCTTTGCAACTACGGGAACTGCAGTTCTACGATCTGCGAGTAGATCTGTACGCGTTCTCTCCCGTTAAAAGTTTAACCGTCGCCGTGGAATTCAAACTCTACAAATGGCGTCGTGCGGTTGCACAGGCGTCCCTTTATCAGCTTTGCTCCGACTGGGTTTTTATCGCGGTCCCTGTATCCACCGTCCCCCGCTTGGATATTGATCTACTCAGGGAATACGGCATCGGGCTTATCGCCGTTTCGGACTCCACTCATTGCCGGCAGATTCTGGCCCCGTTACAGTCGTCAGTGGTACGTGCGGACTATCGACGCACGTATATCAACTTGTTACGAAGGTAAATATGCCCAACGCCACGCCGGGATCCGCTGTGACCCCCCGGCCTGTCGCCCGGCGCCGTCTGCGTCGGCCAGCGCGATCGTAACGCGATCGTTGGGCGACGTCGCCGAGGACCTCGACGACAACTCCCGCCAAGCTGCCGTCACAATCCCGGTGCCTGGAAAGAGGTCCACCAGCTCATCACCCGGCTGCATTCCCAGGAGGCGGAAAAGCCACGAGCAGAATGCGATGGGTTTGCGGCCGGGCAGGTTGCCCCCACCGCGGGCCGGCAGCGCGGAAAGCCAATCGCGTATGCCAGGACGTCGGTGACGGCCGCTGACGACGATTAGCGGCTCCCAACAGTTGTGGATGCCGAAAGTCAGCGGGCTTGCCCCGTGCGGCTTGACCCAGGCGCAGACTCGGGCGCCCGGTGGGCACAAAGGCAGAACGTCGCGTAGGGCCCTTGCCGACGTTGAGAGTGCCCATCCGGCGTAACCCCCCCGCAAGAGTGTGGCGATAAGTGCGGCGTGATCTACTTCGCCGGCGTAGTCGGGTTGGTCTCGATAGAACCGGCGGGCGGTGCCAGGGTAAGGCGGATCTGCATAGGCGAACCGAAGGGGGCCGTCGTCGCCAGGGCCCGACAGACACCCCCGGCGGCGGAGACGGAAGGCAGCTTGTCGGCAGCGTCGGCCGCAAAACCTGGCGCTCGGCGTCGTTGAGAGCAGCCCCGAACGACACCAGGCGCATTGTCGTCCACGGGCGACGGCCCCCTTCCCGTCGCTCCATGCCCGGGCGACGGCGACGGACTCCGATGGCTTCATTGGGCTAGACTGTACCATGGGAACGGCGCCGCCGTCCTGCATTTGCCCAGCCTCGTCGTGGGGAAGGCGGATAGGGCCTACAAAGCCCTGGTAGGCCCTGCCCTACCCACTCGTTTCGACCCTGGTGCCTTCAGCGGGGCGGCAAAGTGGCACGTGTCGCCTTCTGCCCATAAGTGCGACAGACCGGGCCCGGGCGCCCCCGAGATCCCCGCCATCCCCGCCCCCTCATTTTTTCATTGACGACAGCCTGACGCCTTTGGTATATGATTAGGACAGGCTTCAAATCTCCCCGGAGAGGAGAACACCGATGCTAGATCGTTTTGTCATTCTCCTGAGCCGCTCGCCGGCGATCCCCACGTTCTACGCTCGAAGCGGCTCTACATTTTATGCAGCGTCTATCGAGAATGACGCGCTCCACTTTTCAGAGCGCGAGGTAGCGGAAGGGATAAATCTCGAGCGGCGCCTCGATGGCGTCGTGGAGCCTTGCCGGTGTCCCCGCCCGCCGCGGGTGTTTCTAGGATGAAAGAGACGTTCCGCCCCAAGCGGTTCAGCGAGGCGTCCAGGGACAGGATCGACCTCTGCAACCAGGTGATCGACGACTACCTCGCCCAGGGATTCCGGCTGACCCTCCGACAGCTCTACTACCAGCTCGTGACGCGCAACGCGATCCCGAACGTCGAGCGCGAGTATAAAAACCTGTCCACGCTGGTTTCTGATGCTCGACTGGCCGGGCTCATGGACTGGGACGCCATCGAGGACCGGGTGCGCCAGCCGCGGCGCGCCAGCGAGTTTGAAGACCTCGGGGAGCTTGTCGAGGCCGCGCTCGCGTCCTACCGGCTCCCGCGCTGGAAGACACAAAAGGTCTACGCGGAGCTGTGGGTCGAGAAGGACGCGCTCGCCGGCGTCCTCGAACCGCTGGCGCGCGAGCATCATGTGACCCTGATGGTCAACCGGGGCTATTCCAGCCAGAGCGCGATGTATGAGTCGGCTCACCGCTTCTGGCGCTCCGCGAAACCGGGGGTGCTGTTCTACCTCGGCGACCACGACCCGTCCGGCGAGGACATGGTTCGAGATATTCAGGACCGTCTCGACATGTTCGGGGCCGACGTGGTGGTGCGGAAGATCGCCCTGACGATGCCCCAGGTGGAGGAGCACGCGCCGCCGCCCAACCCGGCGAAGATGCGCGATCCCAGGGCGGCCGACTATGTGGCGGCGCACGGCCGGCAGTCGTGGGAGGTTGACGCGCTCACGCCCAACGTGCTGATGGCGATCATCCGGGCGGCGTTCCGAACGGTGATAGACACTCGCGCGATGGCGGCGATGAAAAAGAGGGAGGAGCAAGACAAAACCCGTCTACGCCACGCCCTCGAAACCCTTGGGGCCTAGAAAGGAGGGATTTATGAACGACGACGACCGCGACGACCTGATCGACGGCGTGGGCTTTGCCGATCCTCATGGGCGGAGCGCGCTCCGCGCCGCCACCACGCGCAACCCCCGCACCCTGCCCTGCCCCTCGTGCCACGCGCCCGACTGCCTGACCCCGCTGGACCGCGCCCGGGGCTATCAGTGTGACGGTTGCGCCGATGCCGCCGAGCGCGGGCAGGATCGCGGGTGCGTGATGGGCGACGACTGCCGACTCTGCGAGCAGGAGGCTGACGCCTTCGAGCAGTTTGAAGGGTCACGGCCCGACACGAAGGAGGACAAGCCATGACGACTCGCTGGTACGGGGAAGTATACGTGCTCACCACTCGCCGCTGGCTCCCCCCGCTGTCTTTCGTGGTGGACGCTTCGTCGGTTCACCACGCCGGGCGCCAGGTGCTCCTCGAAGCGAAGCGCAAGCTCCCGCGCGGGACGCGGATCAACTCGGTGAAGCTCACCCTCTCGAAGATCCCCGCGACGACGACGCGGGCCGAGGAGGGATAAAATGGCGACGATCATGGCTCAGTACGGCGCCGAACGTGGCGGCGTGAAGGGCCGCCGCTGTGATGCGACGTGCCACCGGGCGAAAAAGCCCCGGTGCGCCTGCATCTGTGGCGGCCGGTATCACGGGAAAGGTTCGAGCGAGGCGGCTCAACAGCAGCTCACGAAAGATTGGCTCGGGGACGATTGGGAGCAACAGGTAGAAACCCGGAGAGGGGTGTCTGCGCGAACGCTCACCCGCGCCGAGGCGGCTTACGAGCTGTTTCAGGAGCGAACCGCGCCGCTCCTGAGAGCGGGTGGGATCAGAGGCGGGGCGGAGCGGCCGTGATGCCGGAGCGCCCGACGTTCGCCAACCGGGGGGTCCGGTGGGTCCGATGGTGGGAGCGGCTGCTCCTGATTCACAAGCCGATGCGGGTGGGCGCCCAGGAGGGGTACGTGGTCTGGTACAAGCAGCGGGGGTTGGGTCTGGCCGGCCGGATGGTCGTCTATCACGCGACGGCGAGCCCGGCGGGGGTGCGCGTGCGAGGAAGTCAGGAGAGAACCCGGAAAGGGGATAAACCATGTGGCGGCTGACGATTGAAGCGACGGCGGAGAAGGATGAGGGCGGCCCGATGCCGCCTTACGAAATGCGAGTCGCTCCGACGTGGGCGCTCGAGGAAATCGCGGAGGCCATCCGGTTCGAGCTGGCCGACCGGGACCGGCTGCTTCGGCTCATGCGTGAAGAGGAGCTCCGCCGGAAGAAAAAAGCGGGAGGATGAAATGGGCAAACGTATGGCGCGCGCGTTCCTGTTCATCGTGCTGCCCGTGGGAGCGATGATCCTCTTTTTCACGTCTCGCGGGTGCCTGCTCATTCTCCCGGAGTAGGGACTGAAATGACGGAACCGCCCCTTAAACCAAGGAGGGAAACCGAATGGCGACAGTGATCCCCGCTGAAGTGTCTCTCTTCGGGGAGGAAGAAATTCGCAATTCACCTGCCACCCGCCGGCGGCGCGTGCTGCTCGGGTTGCGCCTGACGCCGCTCGTGACCTGGCACGTGGACCTGTGCGCTCAGTGTGCTCAGAAGGTTGGCGAGCTGACCGCGCTGACCGGGCGCGTGATCCCGCCGGAGGCTCCCGCTGTGTGCGGGATGCCCCTCTACGCCGCCGGCGACGTCGAAGAGGTCTGTCTCAGAGCGAACGGTCATAAGGGGATGCACGAGGACAGCACCCACCGCCTCTGGTTTGTGGTTCGCCACGAATGAGTGCGGTTCGTCAAGGCGCGCCTCCTGTGGGCCGACCCGCGACCACGTTGGCGGAGTTTCTCCACGTCGAGCGGAAGCGGGCTCTGATTTATACCGCGAGCATCTCGGACGGGCGCAAGCATCTCGTCGCCAGGCGGCTCCAAATCAGCCGCCCCCACCTGGACAAGTGGATTGCGCTGTACGGGATTCGGGAGCATTTCAAGACGAACAAGGCGCGCGCATGAAGCTCTACCGGCGTGAGCCGCTGACCCAGGACGAAGCCGACCGGCTCGCTCGGGCGTGTCAGAGCCACGAAGAGCGCCTGGTGGCCTGGACGCTGCTCGACTGCGGCCTTCGGGTCGGGGAGCTGGCGGGCTTGAAGAAGGACCGCATAGATTGGCAGGTTCACCGGCTGATTATCTACGGCAAGGGGGGACCGCACGGGAAACGGTCGAAGCGCCGCGTCGTCCCCATGTCCCCCCGGGTCCGGGCGCTCGTGGAGCATCACTTTGCCCTCCACGAGACGGCAGGCCTGGGGACGCGGACGATGCAACGTCTGATTAAGACCGTGGCGAACCGGGCCGGCATTTCGCGGCCGGTGACGCCCCACGTACTCCGCCACACGTTCGCGGTGACGGCGCTCCAACGGGGGCTCTCCCTGGCGGCGATCCAGAAGCTCCTGGGCCACGATCACCTGTCCACGACGGAAATCTACCTGAATCTGTCCCCGGAGGAGGCGATCCGAGAATACACGGAGAAATTCTAGCTCGTGGGGAAAACGAGCGCGACCTACACGGCCCGCTGGCGCAAAGCGGCCGGGGATAAGATTCAGCAGGAAATATGGGCCATGCTCGGCGGGCGCTGCCAGGTCTGCGGGACCACCGAGGATCTAGAGATAGATCACCCGGCAGGCTGCACCTGGGAGATTCGCAAGTATAGCCGCTGGCAGCGGTGGCGGCGCTATCGCGAGGAGGCCATCCGGGGGCAAGTGCGGCTCTTGTGTAAGCGGGACAACGGCCACGACGGCACCCAACGCCAGTGGTGGAAAAAGAAGAAGATGGCCGACGGCGAGGCGCGATGAGTCCGAGTGTCGCCCAACGCCGCCGACGCCGGAAACGGTCGGTGGACTTCCACCGGCTCTGGTGGGTGCTCCGGCGCGAGGCATTCTACCAGGTGCAGCGCCGGATCTGGCAAGCGAAGTCGTGGAAATGGCCTGAGCTAGAGCTACGCTCGTGGGTGCGCGATCTGGACAGCCGGGAGATTCAGCGGGCGCTCGTGAAGATAAGGAGGCGGGAACCGTGGGCACTCCTGATCTAACTCTCGTCCGAGCGGGCGTGTGTTACGCCCGGACCAACCTGCATCCGGGAAACGTGACGGAGCTGTTCATGGGCGACGGAGAACCGTCGCGGTACATCGGCACCGTGATCTTTGATCTGAACGCCCCCCCGTTCAATCATCGGACGGTGGACACGGGCAGGTTGTCGCCGAAGATCGTCCTCGGGCGCGTCCGCTACGTGTGCCGTCCTACCGGACCCTCTGCTACATGGTCGGGGCGAACCGGACGGCGATCCAGAACGCCAGGCGCGAGCACGATGAGGAACAGCGGCTCGACTCGCCGGCCTGGGGCACGTTCATTCAGCGGATCTTCGGAGGCGGCGAGCGATGAAGGCCGAGAAAAAGCGCCAGCTCGGCCCCGATCACGCCTGGCTGCTCGCCATTCACAAGTGGAGTCTCATCACAAGGGAGAAGGACGATGGCCCACAGGACCGAGGTTTTCCTCACCAGGCGGCGAGTGTGTCTAAAAGGGGACGGTGTTGAGTGGTAGGGAGAGTCTCCC
>ERZ1292642.641-Hain-H14-01um-R1-641-length-18997-cov-5_pt1 | contig 18997 bp, 27 predicted proteins | sample MGYA00564403_ERZ1292642 | MGnify/ENA primary metagenome ERZ1292642 (study PRJEB36523, sample SAMEA6512643) | groundwater metagenome | collected 2019-01-09 | study: AquaDiva: Metagenomics assemblies of 32 groundwater samples | reverse complement strand
ACCACCGCCATCCTCCTGACCGCGTACAACCGCCCGCGCCTGGTCGCCGACGCCATCGCCTCGGTGTTGGAGCAGACCGCGCCGTTCCGCCTATACATCCTCGACGACGGGTGCAACGTCGCCACGCGCGAAGCCATCAAGCAGGCGCTCATCGGCGTGCGCTACACCACCATCGAGGAGGGCGTGCTGTTCGCCGAGGGCGGCGTCCCGCTCGGGCGTGCCGTGGCCTGGCCGCAGGTCGTCTGGTGGCAAGGCGTGGACCGCATCATGGAGGCGCGCCGCGCCACCATCCCGTACAGCTACACCGCCAACCTCGCCCTCAACTTCCTCTGCCAGGGCGAGGACTACATCATCCACCTGTGCGACGATGACTACCTGATGCCCGGTGCGGTCGCCGGGCTCGCGGCCTTCATGGACGCGCACCCGGGCTACACCATCTGCTACGGGCGCTTGCGCGCCGTCGAGTTCGGCGTCAACGGCGCGTTCAATCAATGGCGCAACTCAGGGCTCGCGCATGCGGGCCGACACTGGGTGGCGCCGACTGGGCGGCGCGAGTTTGACCCGGTGCACGGCAACGGGCGCACGTACTACGAGGGCGGTGCCACCGACCCGCAGACCGGGCTCGATTATGTCGAGGAAGGCTATTGGCGCCCGGGGCCGCTCGACTACGGGCGCCCGCATCGAACTGACCACAACCAAGTCATGTACCGCTCGGTGCTGCTCCAAGCCGGCGACTGGCCCTACAACCAGCGCTACGTGGAGTTCTGGGGCGAGGACAACAGCCACGGCGTCGGGGACGCGGCGTTCTTCACGCTGCTGTCCCGCTTCGGTCCGTTCCGGGGCGCCGACGTATGGGTGGCGACCAAACGCTACCACGTCCGCTCGATGGGGCGTGGGCTGGATGAGGTGCGAGAGTAAATGGTGACCGACCGACAGTTCGTGGACCGCTGGTGGCCGACCGTGACGGAAGAGTTCAAGTTGAAACTCACCAATCAACTGACGCAAACCGGCTACCGCGCGATGGTCAACGTCGAGCGCGTGCGCATCACGGACATCATCGAGCGCGGGCAATGACGTTCGTGTTCATTGGCGAGGACCCCGAGGAGTTCGCCGAGGCGGAGAAGCGGTTCCCTGGCCTGGAATGGGTGCCGGCGGAACCGCAGACAGATCCGTACGGGCGCCAGGCGAATCGCATCATCCTGAAGGCCGGTGAGGGGGAATGCAGTTGGGCCTGGTATGAGCCCATCGCGTCGGACGCCACGGTGTTTTCCTGGTTCCGGGGGCTGCCCGAGCCGCCGCTCATTCCGAGCGACATCATGCGGGCCACCGACACGCGCTACCTCCAGGCGCTGCTCTACTTTCTCGCGCGCACCATGCACGCGCGCGTCGCGGTCGAGATTGGCGTCGCCGACGGGAGCACGACCTGGCCGTTGCTGAAGGCGGTCAGTGAGACGGGCGGCACGCTCTACAGTGTCGACCCCGAGCCCTGCCTGTTCGCGAAGGACTTGGTCGCGCGCAGCGGGTTCGCCGCGCACTGGCAGTTCGTCCAAGCGTACAGCACCTCATTTTTCCAGTGGCCCGATGCGCCAGCGGAGATTGAGTTCGCCTTCATCGACGGCGACCACACCGCCGACGGCGTGCTGAACGATGCGCACAACGTCCTCACGCGTCTGGTGCCGGGTGGCATCGCGGTCTTCCACGAGTGGACGCCGGGGGCGTCCACCTATGATGAGATGGTCCGCGAGGCGCGCATCTACCAGGGGGACGCCAACACCCGGGCCGGGATTCAGGGCACGCCGCGTGCGCTCTTTCAGGTGCTGCCGGAGTACGACGTGGACGTGTTCCCGCTGGAGTTCGGCGCCTGCGGCATTGACCGCTTCGCGGAATGGACCGAGGCCGGCGCGCTCCTGGTGCGCAAGCGCAAGGGCGAGAAAGTCCTCGGCGAAATCGAACGGCGGCGGCGGGGATGAACTACTCCGAGGACGGGCTGGCCGAAGAGCTGCCCCAACAGAAGTTCGCCTGCGGGCTCGACGAGACCTGGCTCGGCGTCACCATCCACGACATGGGCTTCCTGAATGTGTTGCTCCGCGCGCACCCGGATTGGAGCACCGTGCTCGAACTCGGCACCTCGAACGGCGTCACGGCGCTCCTGCTCGGGCTCGCGATGCGCTGCCGCAGCGGGGAGCTGGTCACGTTCGACCGCGCCGACTATCGCCCGTACGCGGTCCGCCTCGGCTGGCTCGACAACATGCGCCATCACGTCTGCGACCTGCTCTCGGGACCGCCCTACGAGGGGGTCGCGGCGGAAATCGCGCGCAGTGCGGCGTGCCTGCTCCTCTGCGACAACGGCAACAAGCCCGAGGAAATCATCCGCTACGCGCCGCTGCTGCGCCCGGGCGATGGGCTCGTGGTGCACGACTGGCGCCCGGTCTACCGCGCGGGCGTGGAGATGTCCCCCGAGCAGGTGCCCGCCTTCATCACCGAGCACCCGGAGACCTGGGTGCCCGAACAGTGGGACGTGGCGTCCCTCATCGGCACCGGATTCCGGGCGTGGGTGCGGCGATGAAGGTGCTCGTGTTGGTCAACGGGGCCAAGTGCGCTCACGATTACGGCAGTGCGTACATTATCGACGGGCTCCGCACTGTCTGCGGAGCCGACAACGTGTTCGATTTTCCCCAACCGCCCTGCCTGCACCTGAAGCCCGGCGAGCCGCGCGACGGGTGCAACATCGACTCCGATGCGTGGTGGCCGATGAAGTCGCTGAACACACTGAGCGACGTGCTGGCCGGCGTGGACGTGGTCCTCATCGGGTTCGGGCCCGGGGTCGACGCGATGAGCGCGTACACGGCGGGCAACATCTGCAACAAGGCGCTGCCGACGGTGCCCGTGGGCGTGCTCGACATGAGCGATCAGGTGGTCGACCTGCGTGGATGGTACGCGCAGTTCCTCAAGCGGCCCTTCGTCTACTTCAAACGCGAGCTACCCCTCGGGGCCAACTGGGGACATCCGTGTCCGCTCACGTATCCGTCGTGGAAAGCGTGGGAGTATCTGGGGTCGAAGGAATGGGCGGACAAAACCAACAAGCTGACCGTCTTCTACCATGCGACTGACCACGGCGGCGGGCCACCCGGTGTGCCCCGTCGGCAGATTGTCGATGCGCTGCGGCGCATGGCACAGCCACCCTCGCTCGATGTCATGCTGACGCCCTCGCAGGAGAATCGCCTCTCGCCCGAAGCGTACCACGAGCGGATGGCGAGCGCGCTCATTGGCATCGCGTGGAACGGCGCGCCGAACTGGGACAACAATCGAGCCTGGGAGAACTTCGCCTTCGGGCTCTGCCAGGTCATGGAGCGCCCGCGCATTCAAATACCGCACCCGCCCGTGCATCTCGAACATGCCTGTCTTGTGGATTCGCCCGCTGAGGTTGCTCCGATGGTGAGGATGCTGTTGAGCGAAGGGACCGCCCTGGACGTCGCGCAAGAAGGGCACGCCTGGTTTCTCGCGCACCACGCCGCCGACCGGCGCGCGCAGTACATCCTTGACACCATCGGAGCTGCCGGCGCGTGAAGGGCTACCCACGCACCTGCCCCGTCTGTCAGCGGGGCTTCATCGCCACCCACCCGAGCGCGACGTTCTGCGGCAACCAAGCATGCCGGGACCGCGCCCGGCGCCCGCGCAAGGGGCCGCGCCAACCACACCCGTATATGTGCCAGCGCTGCGAGGCGGTCGGTATGACCCGCGCCGCCAAGCGGCGCTATTGTGATGACTGCGCCAAAATCGTTCAACGTCAGAGCGACGCCGAGCGCATGTCACGGCGGAGGAAGGCCGATGCGGTCAGGTGATGTGACGCCACGTCTTGCCGCATTTGATTGCGGAGATGGTCGAGAGGGCGACGCCATAGCGGTCGGCGATGTCCGTCTGACTGAGCGCGGCGCGGCTGCCTTTAGCTCGCGTCCACACCGGGCGAAGCTGCCGAAGGAGAGACTTTATTTCCGCCACGACGGCAGCCGTCAGGCGCGAACCGTGGACCGTTTCTCCACGCCGAAGCCGCTCAGGATGCCGCCGTGCGCCATTGGCATCACCGCGCGCCGTACGCTCGGGCATCGTGTGCCGCCCATGCGTCAGCCCCTGCGCCTGGCGGTTCTTCGCGGTGCGGTCCGCCATATTGTCATCGTGGGTGCCGGCCCACAGGTGGCGCTCGTTGCAGCAGGGCGGATAGTCGCACGAGTGGCAGACGAACTTCCCATCGGGCAGTGGACCCCTGAAGAGGAGATAGATGAGGTGGGTCACCTGCCACTTTTTGCCGGCGATGACGACAACTCCGTAGGGGCTACGCCGACTACGCGTAGCGCCATCGTAGGGCCAGCACTCATCGGGGGTGCCGCGCCTAATGCGGGCGAGAATGTTTCGCAGTCTTTTCGGGGACGGCAGGAACGTGAACGCCTTTGTGAAATTCATCATTGGAGGCGCGCGCGATGATACCAACTGTGTTGCTCTGTTACCATTCTCGCCCGATGTCGGCGGGATTATTCTTTCGCGACGGGTTCCGACAGGCAGGCTGCCGTGTCCTCGTAGCGGGACCATCCACGCCGCGCGTCTACGGCAAGCCTGACGGCACCGAACACGAGTTCCCCGCCGAGGACTTCGAGGCGCCGACCATCGAGCTGCCCAATAGCGGGGTGGACGTGCGCCAGGTGGTCGAGCAGGCCGAGCGGATGGGGCACGCCATCGACCTTGTAACGATGGTCGACCAGTACGACGATTTCTGGCTCTCGGGCTCCGCGCCACCGGGCACCGCGTTCGCCTATGTGTGCGTCGAGAACTTCGGGCCGCTCTACGTCGAGCGCCTCAATGCCAGCCGCCCGGACAAGCCGTACTACATGATTGCCCACGCGGAGGCGGTGCCCTTCCCGCGCGCGGACTTCTCGTGGCTGCCGTTCGGCTTCGACCCGTTCATTCACCCGCTCCTGCCGACCGTCGCGCGCACCAAGGCGGCGGTGCAAATCGGCACCGCGTACGAGCCACGCCCGACGGTGTGGAACTATCTGCGCGCGAAGTTCGACGACGCCCCGCCGTGCTCCCAGGGCGAGTACCTGAGCGGGCTCGCGGAGTCCGCCTCCACGCTGTTCGGGCGCACGCCGAGCTATCGGGACATGGCGGTTGCGTGCAACCAGGCGTTCACCGCGCTGTCGTCCTCGAACTGCGACTTCTCACCGATGCGCACCTGCGAGGCGTACGCGATGGGCTCGGTGCTGGTCAGCGATGACGTGCCGACCATCCGCGCCGTGCTCGGACCACCGCTCTCCGAGGGCGGCTTCTGGGTCGCGCACGACCGCACGCCCGAGGGGCACTACCGGGCCGTCTGCCAAGGGGTCGAGGCGCACTCGGACATCATCGACCGGGGCATCGCGCACGTCTATCGGCGGCACACGTACAAGCATCGCGCCGAGCGCATCCTCGCCGACCTGGGCATCCAGGGCGCGTGCCGGATGATTGCGGGGGCTTGAGATGGCGAGAGACCTGTGGGGTTTGGACTGCTGCCATCCGGGGTGCATCCATCCGGGCGTCGGCGGACATCGGTTGGATTTTTTCGTGCGTCGCCTGCGTCCGCCGGCATTCACCGACGAACAGTGGGAACGGCGCCGCACCTGGGAACGCGAGCGCTCTCCGGTCACTTTCAGAACCACCGAGTTCAAGTCGGCGCTCGACCAGCTCGCCGCGCTCGGCGTGCCCGAACCACAAACGGGCGAGTTCGTGCTCGACCACACCCAGACGCCCGCGTTGCCGCCAGGCTATGACAAGCGGCGTGTGCGGCTGTCGAGTATTTTGTTGCCACGGACCGCGCTATATTTCAGGTGGGAACCATCGACAGGTCAAGTGCTGACACCCGACCTGATTTTTCAATGCAACTTCAAGCCCGATGCGACGCCGCACGAACGCGCGACGGCCTATGAGATTCCCATCTCGCCCGAGGCGTACACGACGGTGATTCGGCGGAACGAGACATGGAGTGAACTGCCGGGCGTACGCCAACTCGCGACGAGCACGCTGCTGAAATGCCAGCATTGTCATCGAGCGTTGCCGCTCAAAGCATTGTCGACGACCAGTCTACGGCGCGTGGAGAAGGGAGATTGACGATGGTAGACGAGGAACGGGCGGCGGGCCTGGCGGGAGGGCCAGACGCACACCGCCCGCCTGTCGGCGGCGTCGAGTTAGCCGCCGACGAGTGGGTCGTGCTGCAAAGCTACCGGAAGGTGCGCAGTGCGGGGGCCGGCATGCTGGTCATCGAGTTTACGGGACATAAGTGCACCAAGTTCGAGGTGAAGCATGCGGGCGACGTGCGACTACTCAATTCCTTGCTCGCCACGATACCGCTCAGGGACTGACCGTCTTGCCGCGCCTAACCGTACCGCGCCGTGCCGAACCAAGCCTTGAAGGACCGCGCCCTACCTAACCGTAACCCGAACGCCTGAACCCTATCACGGGGCTGGGTCGGCTTCAACGCTTTAGCGGCGCCGGTCCAGGTGCGCGTTCCATCGTGCGTCGCGCCGCATGTCGCGCAGGGTGAGGATGACGACGGCGACGCAGGCGATGCCGACGGCGGAGAGGAGGAGGGCCAGCATCACGGCCTCGGGTCCGTCTTCGACTTCAGCTCGACGTGCCAGTGTGCATCGCCGTTCTCAACGTGTTCGAGCAGCTTGCCGAGGAACTGCATCGGCGGATTCCAGAAGCCGTAACAGAGTCCCTGTGCCGTCATCTCCTGGCGCAGGAGCCGGTACGCGTCGTCCTCGATTTCGAGCGTGATGCGCTTCATGCCTTCTCCACCGTCGGCTCATCCTTCGGCAGGCGCACGAGGATGACGCCGTCGCGCTTCAGGAGCGCAAACTCGTACCCGGGGTCGGCGAGATTGGCCGAGTCCCAGACCTGCACGCCGCCGCGTTCCACAATCCAGGAGCGAATGAGCGCCGCGCTCTCGTCAGTGATGCGGGGCATGGTCATGGTGTGTCCTCGTCACCCTTTTGGACAACTTCAATTTCACCGTCCAACAACCATGTAACGGATTCACCGCTCGCACGACCGACATGGTCACGGGCTTGATTACAGTATTCGTTGAACGTTCGGCGTGCTTCGGCGATGTCCGTTCCGTCGTAAACGATTCCAATGTTGCTGACGATGATTTCGTGTCGGATGGTCATGGTGGTGTGTCCTCGTGCGCCTTGGTGTTCTCATGCGCCTTCGCCCACGCCTGCACCTTGTCGTAGTTGCCCCAGCAGAGCGACGGCGCTTCGTTATAGAGGTAGCCGACATAGGCCGGCAGGGCGTGCAGATTCTCCTCGTCCGCCCGTCCGACCGCTTGGGACAAGTCGTTCGTCAGCACCGCCGTGAGGAAATGACCCGGCATGACGCCGTGCTGAATCCAGCGCTGCAAGGCGTCCATCATGTGCTCCGGGATGGTGAACCCACGAAAGGTGTACGTCATGCCACCTCCATCAGCGGGCTCGGGTCGGTCGGCGCGAAGATGAGTGCGTCCTGGGTCGCATAGTCAAACTCGTGCCAGGCGCCCGCGCCGGCCTTGGCGACGGCGGCCCGGATGCGCCGGGTGCCGCCAGCGGTGACCTTCACCTTGAGTCCCTGGCTCCCCATGCGTACGCCGACGTGGAAGCGTTTGACGAGCCGCTTGCCGACCACCTCCACCTCGTCGAGCTGCGTGAGCACGCGGACGACACGCCCGGCGCTCCAGTGGGGCTTCGCGGTATTGGTGGCGCCGTCGGCGCTCCGCACGGGCGTCATCCATTCCTGTCCGGGGTTGGACAGGTCCGCCGAGTCCCAGACTTGCGCGCCGCCGCGTTCCAGAATCCAGGTGCGGATTGAATCCGCGATGTCGCTGGTGATGCGATGGGGCGGGGTCATGCCACCTCCATCTTCAGTCCGGCTTCCACGGCGGCGTCGATCACGCCCGCCACGTAGCGCGGCTCGACCGCCATTGCCTGGCCGAGGAACTGGGCGTCCTCGGGGTGGGTGGTATCGAGGAAGTGTTGCCCGAGCTGGCTGAGCGGGCGCACGAGCCCGACCGTGCCGTGGTTCTCGAAGCGCAGATCGGGCAGGCGCGTGGCGCTCGTGTTGTGGGCGCCGCAGTAGCCGCAGGTCAGGGGCGGCACGCGGCTGAAGCCCTCCAGGATGCCCTGGTCGTAGCTCTGCCCGCAGTCCGGGCAAAAGATGCGGTAGGTTGCCCCGAGGATAAGGGTCGTCATCATTTTGTGCTCCAATCGAACCAGAACATCGAAATATCCCATTGGGGGAATGTTTGGTGAATGTAGGCCAGTGCCGTTGAGGAATTGTCAGATTGAAAGCGAATCTTTTTCTTCTGGCTCGGCCAGCGAATTAGGTAGGCTGTATAAATCATTTGTTCTTCCCGAGCTGGACGACGCACACCTTGGTCTGCTTGCAGAAGCGCAGGTTGACGTGCGCGTAGCCGCCCTCGACGAGCCCCGACTTGTTGGCCGGCTTGCCGTCCCAGGGCGAGCTAAGGTCGTTGAGGATGAAGTCCTTGTCCGCCTCGAAGTCCGCCTTGGCGGCTTTCGCGGTGGTGTAGTCCCGCCCGTAGGCGGGGGTGAGAATCGCGGTGCGCATTACTGAGTACCTCCCGTAAGGTACATTGTAGTCACGGGACACGCCCTGTCAAGTGGGCGTGTCCCGTGTCGGGTCGGCGCAGTACACCACCGGCAACCCGGCAGCCGGGCCCGCGTGACCACCCCGTGCGTGTCGACCAGGGCGGTGGGGACGGTGTACGAAATGACCGCCCGCTGGCCGATGCAGGGCACGATGGTGACGCAGCCGAGGAGGGCCGACGGCCGAATCTGAATCTGCGTAGGTTTCGTTGCTGCCATGTGTCGCCTCCCTTGGGGGGAATTGGGTCCGGTTGCCCCGATCCATTGTCGCAGGACGGCTCCTACCGGAAATCGCCGGACACGCCGGGTATGACCCGGGTCTACAAGCCGATGTCTTCCGAGAGGAAGATAACCCGTGTCCCGTGAAACGTCAAGCGGGAATGCCTGAGCAAGGCGTGGGCGTCGGGCCTGTTCGGCACTTGCGTTGCGCGGACGCCCCCCCTAACGGTGCGAGCGGTAACGGCGCGAAAACGGAGTTTCCGAAACACGCGACGGGGACCGGAATGTCATTTCCGGCCCCCGTTTTTGGTTTATGACGCGAGAAGTCCTGAGCAGCCAGCATGAGTCTGCCCCCGAGGGATGGGAGGACTCTGTTGAGCGCATGAAGGACCACCCCGACATCGACAACCCGTTCGCGCTCGCCCACTGGATGAAGGGGCAGGGCTACTCGCCGCATGACGAGAAGGGGAAGGCGCGCGAGGTAGATGCCCTGGTACGGCGCGCCCAGTTCGACGCCAAGCGCATGGAGGCGTGTGGCGGGTCCGCGCTCGGGCAGCTCTTCCGAAAGGGCGTGAAGACAATGGAGGCCGGCGAACCCTTTTTCGCGACGTGCGACCGGGATGAGGGCGGACGGTGCAAAGCGTCGGGCGACGCCGGCCATACCCATGACGAGCACGGCGAGCAGCGCAGCGAGCAATGGGACTTGGGGCACAAAACCATCTCCGCCCCCAGGCCGCCGCCGAAACCCGAAAAGGCCGGAGTGGAGCGCGCCCAGTCCTGGCAGAACGAGCCGAAGGGGTCGCCAAAAGCGCCGCCCGAGGAGCCCCGCCCCCAAGCCTACCAAAAGGGTGCCGGCGACGAGAAGCCGTGGGACCTGGGGCACAAGACCATATCTGCTCCCAAGGGTGGACCGCCGGCACCGCCCGCGAAGTCGGTGGCACCGCAGGGCTACAAGCCCACGTCGCCGTCGCCGCGTGGCGCCGGGGAGAAGACCGAGCAGTGGGACCTGGGGCACAAGACCATCACCATGCCGGCCGGTAAGGGCGCGGGCGGTGGCGAGGGGAAGGCTGCCAAGCCGGTCTCCGCGTATGACAAGGAAACCCCCGAGCAACGCGAAGAGCGGTATCGCCGGCTCGACAAGGACCCGCCGATAGCGTCCATCGCTGCGAAGCCTACGTCGGCCGACACGCAGCGCGTCGCGGACGTTATCAAGAACATTCCGCCAGGCGGGGACGTGCAGGGCGCGCTCGACGCCGCCGGCCTGGGGCGTACAACCACGGGCGAGCCGGTCTTCCGTCGGGTCAGCGGGGACGAGCGCCGGGACGCACGCGCCGAGTGGGCCGCGACGGGCGCCGTGAGCGACGCGGCGCCACAGCTCTACAGGATTGGCGTGGGGAAGGACGACACGCCGCGCGACGTGACGCTGCCGCCCGCCCCGGCGAAAGACGCGACCGGGCTCGGGCTCGGGGTCCACCCGAATCCGCCAGCATCAGGGACGGCCCGGCGGGGCACGCCGGGGGAACAGACCGGATACCTGGGGGCGAATCCCGTGGGAAGCGCCGCACACAGCACGACGGCGTCGCCGGCCGTGCGCGCCGGAATCGAACGGGCACTGAGTCAGAACCTGAGCAAAGGATTGTCACGCTTCGGTGAGGAGCCCGTCACGGTGGAGAAAGGCGCCCCGCAGTCGAAGGCCGACATCGCGGCGGGCAATACGCCGAAGGGCTATGCCAAGCGGACGCCCGGTGGGTTCGACATCCCGAAGCCGCCACCGGAGACGCCAAAGGCGAAGGCGAAGGGCCCGGCCCCCGTTGGCAGCCCGGAGCGCCGCGCGTTGCAGCGCCTCGCGCATACCTATCCCGAGCATGCCGGTGGGCATGGGAAGAGACCGCTGCCCACCAAGCCCAAGTACGGGCAGACGCAGCTCGAAGGCGAGCGCACGACGGCGCCGATTGACCCCGTCGCGCTCCAACAGTTCCACGCCGACATGGACCGCAAGAAAGACCTGTCCAAGGCGATGGCGCCGGGGCGCGAGTGCGAAGCCTGCGGCGCGAAACAGTGCGAATGCGAGGCGCCCAAGCGCGAGTCCGGCCACGTGAAACATGACGGTGAAACGCTCCCACCCGCAGGCGCCAATGTTGTCTTCCGCGCCTTTACTCCGTTGCGCGAGGCGCTGGGGCCGGCGCCGACGCGCCCGCGTGCGGCGCGCGTGGTGCTCATCACTGAGGGGGCGGGCAATCGGCGCGACCGGAATTACTATCCGGCAACTTCACTGCGGTCGAGCTACCGCCTGTTCGAGGGCAAGAAGGCATTCCTGAACCATCCGACGATGTCGGATGAGCGCGAGCGGCCCGAGCGCGACGTGCGCGAGCAGTGCGGCTGGTTCTCCGACCTTGAACTGACCAGCATCGGCGGGCAGACGGCGATTGCGGCCACGCTCAACTTCTCGAAGAACGACGCGGGCGAGGAAGCCCGCCGACTGGTCGAGTCGGCGCTCGAATACTCCCGCCAGTTCCCGCAGGGCGAGGACGTATTTTGTGGGTTGTCGCTCAACGCGAGCGGTCCGAGCCATTCCGAACTCATCGACGGCGAGCCGTGGAACTGGGTGGACGGCATCGAGGCATGTCTGTCGGTGGACTTGGTCACGTTCCCCGCGCGCGGAGGCAAAATCATGGAACTGCGCGAAGCGGACCGGACGCTGCTCGATGGGCGCGTGGACCTGCTCCAAGACTTGAAGAAGCGGCTGGAGGCGGCGGGGTCGACGCACGAGCCGGAGACCATTGCTGCGCTCATGCAGGCGTTCGACGCGTTTCTCGGTGAGGAACTCGAAGAGGCGATGCGGGATCGGGAGACGGCCGACCAAATCGCCGAGCAGGAACAGGCCGCCCCGCCCACTGGGATGCCCCCGACGGGGATGCCTCCGACGGGTGCGGCGCCGACGGGCGGTGCCCTGGAGGGAGAGGACGCAATGCAGAACCAGATGATGCCGGGGCAGCCCGGTGAAGCGCCCGACCCGAACGCGCTGGCGCGGCGGGAGGCCGCCGAAGCGGACGGGTTCGCGCTCTACGGCGACGCCGACATGAGTGAAGGCGACGGTATGAGCGGCATGGCCGGCATGAGCAGCTTGGAGGCGGAGGAGGGGGACGGGGGTGGAAACCCGCCGCCGTGGATGGAGAGCAGCGACGACGAGGAGGAAGAGCAGGGCGGTGGCGGGGAGGAGGAGTTCGCCGAGGGCGAGGAGGCAGAGCAGCCCCCGCAGTTCGGCCACGCAGAGCCTGACGGAGACGAGGTGCCGCCCGCACAGGGCGGAGCGGTGCCAGAAGACCCCATGCTGTCGCGACGGCGCGTGGCAGCCGAGGCCGACAACTATTCGCGGTACGCCGGACCGCACCAAGAGGGAACTATGGCGGCAGAGACAGCATCCATCACGTGTGAAGCATGTGGTCACGAGATGGCAGCGCCGACGCCGCCCGCACCCCAGCCTGCGGCTCCGCCGCCTGCGATGTTGCAGCGCGAGTCCAACCCACAGGCAGGGGCGCCACGACGCGACCCGGCAGCGGCTCCGAACAAGCCGCTGGTTGAGGCGGAACGGGCCGAACTGGTCACGCTCCGCACGTGGAAGCGTCAGGCGGACCTGCGGGCTCGCGCCAGCGCGGCTATCACCAAGCATCAGGCCGACGATTTTCTCACCCCGGAGGACGTGGTCGTCTTCCGCGAAGCGGAGTGGGATGTGCTCATCCCCCGTCTCTTGACGCCTCCGCGCGAGTACGGAACCGGCGAGCGAGTCCAGCCGGCACCGAGTGCGCAGAAGGTCGCCCCGCCGACTGCGGCCGAGGTGTTCCGCCAGGCGTTCGACGGTGACCCTGCCTAACCGGCGGGGGCACAGGAAGGGAGTGAACTAATGGCGAACGTCTATCGGTTTGTGAAGGACACCTACGACGGGGTGGAGAGTTACGCCTGCTACACGTCGTCCGGCATTTCGCAGGGCGACATGATTCAGTGGGATACGGGGGCGCGCAAGGCGACCCCGCTGACCACGGCATCGGGCGCAATCTTCCTCGGCGTTTCCGAGTCGGCGCAACCGCTGGCCGGACTGGGCAGCAGCACGGTCTCCCTGACGGGCGACGTGGTGCGCGTCAAGTCCACTGGCGTGCACGCCATGAAGACCACGATGGGTGAGACCTACGTTCATCTGACCCCGGTGTTCATGGGCGGTGATGCGCAGACGGTCACCAATGCAGGCGGCCAGGCACGCCTCATCGGACGGTGCTGGGTGCCGGGTGGTCAGTCGATCACAGGTGCATCGGGCGTCAAGGTGCCGGTGCTCATCTACGGTTCGATGACCAACAACTCAACCGCGCCGCAGCTTGCCGACGGTGCCCGGTAACCCCGGGGCCCGGCGAGAGAAGGAGAACAAGACGATGCGACGCGAGTTCAAAGAAGCAGACATCAAGGCGGTCGGCGGGCTCTCGCCCGTCGAGCGCGACATCCCCGGCATCAACATCATGATGGACCTGGCGGTGGAGGCCATTCCCGCCTTCCGCCGCTGCATGGAGTCCGGGCGTGGGGTGAAGCAGTGGTGGCATTCAGCCAAGCGGGCGTGCCGGTCACTGCGCGAGGCCAACTCCGAATCCGCCCTCGGGTTCCTGCTCCGCAAAGGCGTCCAGTCCGAAGCACTGAACTGGTACGACGTATCGGAGAAGAACTACACCAAGTGGATTCTGACGACCGGCTCGACCGGCGTCGCCGAGTGGTACGCTCCACTGTACCACACCCAGCTCCCCACCCCGGTCGAAAACGGTGGCCGGTTCCCGGAAGCCGGCATCCAGGGTGAGGACAGCAACATCCGCAACATCGTGTTCGGTCAGGTCATCGCGATTGACCGCACACTGTTCGACGACGACCAGACCGGACAGATCAAGTCCTACAGCTCCAAGCTGGGCTCCAGCATGTCCATCCTGGAATCGGTGTGGGCCACCTCACGCTTCATCGGCGTGGCGCGGACCTACGCCAACGTGACGGTGCCGGCGAGCACCTACACCACCACCGACACCCTCGGCACCACGGTGACGGGCCCGTTCTCCTCGACCCTCTACGGGCCGAACAACGGCAACCGCCCGTCCACCTTCAACGCCCTCAACTTCGGCCGCCTCGCCAATGCGTACGTGCAGTTGCTCAACGCGGTCGACCCGCTCCAGAACAAAATCATCGTCAACCCCAACCGGCTCATCGTCTCCAGCATGGACGCCCTCCAGGGCCAAGTGCTCCTGGAGCCCGGTCCGTGGCCGGCGGTGATCGGCCCGTCAAACACGGCAACACAAGGCGTGCTCGGCGGCACCACCTCCGCAGCCGGCGCCACACAGGGCGCACTGATGGGCTTCCCGGGCGGCTGGGGCTCCAAGAACCCCTTCGGCGGCATGGGCATCCAGCTCGTCGTCGAGCGCTACTTCCCCGACTGGGCCTGGGCCTTCGGCGAAGGCGCCAAGGGCATCGTCAACCAAGAACGCGACCCGATGGAAGTCATCGAGGAAGCCAAGAACGCCGGCTCCTACTTCGAGTTCGACTCGATTCGCTACCGATCCAGGAAGAGGTTTAATATGGATTGGATAGGAGGCGGTTCTAGATTTTGGTGGCTCGGCAACGACGGATCTGCTACGGGAACTCTGTAATACCAAGTAGTTAGGGAAGCTAATGCCAACCTCCCTTGTTATCCAAGTCGCGATGTGCGACACAGGTAGCGAGGGAGGTTTGCGGCATGCGCAAGACGGGGTGGTGGTTCGCGGCAGACGCCGTCGAGCAGTTTCTGGAAACGGTCGAACGAACGGAGCGGTGTTGGCTGTGGACTGGGTCGCGCGACAAAGAGGGCTATGGGCGCCTGACCGTAGCGGGGCGCTCGATGCCCGCAGCGCGCATGGCGTTCTGGCTCTTTCATGGCTGGCTGCCACCGGGTCTCCTGGTAATGCATTCATGCGACAACCCGCCCTGTGTGAACCCAGCGCATTTGAGCGCCGGCAGCCCGGGGGAGAATCAGCGGGACCGCATCCACAAGCGACGGATCGGACGCGTGCGTCCGCCTACTCGTCCACCCCGTGGGGATCTCCATCGCCCACTGAATTGGATAGACCGCGCCGATGCTAAGTCCATCTTCTTATCCACGGTCGCGGTGTCGGGCGACGATGAATGCTGGCCTTGGTTGGGCGCCCGGAAGACATCCGGGCACGGCATCGTCATCGCCAGGGGCCATCGGCACGCTGCCTATCGAATCGCCTACGAGCTGTTCAGAGGGCCGATTCCTGATGGCGCACACGTGCTTCATCAATGTGACAACGGGAGGTGCGTCAACCCGAGGCACCTCACGCTCGGCGACCACCAGCGCAACATGGCGGAGGCGGTTGAGCGGGGGCGCTTCCCGACGGGCGACGCGCACTGGACGCATCGCATGCCTGAGCGCCTCGCGCGCGGCGAGCGCCATCGTTCACGTACGAAGCCAGAATCGGTCGCGCGCGGCGACGAGCACTGGTCCAGGCGTAACCCGGAGCTGGCACGGGCGACGATGCTCAAACTCCGGGGTCTCGGCCCGAAGGGCAGCGCGCACCCACAATCCAAACTCACTGAGGCAATCGTACTTCGCGCCCGCGAGCGGTATGCGACCGAGGGCGGGAAGGTCGGGCGATTGGCGGCGGAGTACGGCGTGTCTCGCAAATCCATGCGGGACGCGATCCACGGGGTGACGTGGAGCCACATATGCCCGACGTTAGCCGCCGCGTCGAACGGGCACTCGACTCGCTTCAGGCCGACGAAGTAGCCGCCCGTATCGCTCTGAGACTGGACCAGCCCGCGCCCAAGATTGTCGTAGCGCGGGTGCGGTCACGCACGCGTGCGCGCCACGACGCGATAGTCGAGGCCATCGGGGCGCGGTTTTGCGTGCGCAATGCGCACGAGCTAGTCGGCGTGGTGCGTGGCCGGCGGCGGTCGCTGGGGGCCTGCGCGGTGGCGCCGCATGCGCCGTTCAAGTGGGACTACTGGTTCCCGCACCTCGGGATTGCGGTCGACCGGGCGGTGCTCTCCGAGGAGGAGACGCACGCGAAGGTGGCCTGGGCCGATGCGCACGGGATTATCTACTTCTCGCCGCGCGCCAACGCGTTTGAATCGAAGCTCGATCTCATCGGGCTCGCAGAGGTTGCGGCGAGGCGGCGCGCAGCAGCCGAGGAGGCAGCCTGATGTTTCGCCCTACGGTTGTCATGGTGGATGTGCGCTCGGAGCAGGTCGGCGCGACCGTCGTGTCGGGCGCCGAGACGGTGATTCTCGGGCCCTTCAATTTGCTGAACCGGCCGACGAAAACCTTCACGCTCTACAATGCCGGGGCGCTCACGCTCTCAGGTGCGGTGGTCCAGGTGAACCCGGACCCCCACGGCATGGAGCTGGGCGTGATGCAGGGCACCCCGGGGCCAGCGGTGCAAATCGGCCCGAACCCAGTGCTGTGGCAGACGTACGATTCCGCGTCGTTCTCGCAGCTCGGCGCCGGGCAGGTGCGCTCGATTACGGCGAACGACCTGTTTCGATGGTGGCGGATTATTGGCCTCCATCAGGGGCCGAACACGTCCATCGCGGTCAGCGGCTGGGTCAATGCGGCGACCATCTAAATGCGTCGAGGTCGTGCGCCCGTATGACGTGCTGCTCGCGCTCTGTGCCGGGGCTGTTCTCGCGCTGATTGCGTCGGTCGGTCAGGCGGCGCCGAACTGCCAGGTGGTGACGGGCGTGTCCGTGGTGGCGCCGGGTGTGGCGCTCGGGGCGCCGTGGGGGTACGCGGAATGAGACTGCGCCTGCTCTTCGCGCTCGTCTACGTGTCGTGCTTTCTGCTCGGCGCCGTGACGGTGCAAATCGTCGGGGGCCCGTCGGTCGAGGCGCCGGCCAATTTCGATACGGCGGTAGCGACCTGCACGAACAAGCGCATGATCGTCGGCAGCTCGCAGTCGGTGGCGAACACCGTCAGCGTCGCCGCGTCGTGCGACCTGGAATTTCAGGGGGCGGGGGCGCTGTCGGTGGCGAGCACCAAGGTGGTCACCATGAACGGGCAGGTGCTGTCCCCGCGCCGGCAGATTTTCTCCGGCTCGGGCACCGTCGCGTTCCCGGTCGGGACCAAGACGCGCACGCTGTTCGCCGAGTGGTGGGGGGCGACGTGCGATGGCACGACCGATGACTCGGCAGCGGTGAGCGCACTGCTCGCGGCCTGCGCGACGGCGGGCTGCTCGGCCTCGTTCTGCCCGATGAAGTTCGGCGCCGTGACCATCAACAAGCCCGCCAACATCCTGCTGGAGCCGGGCACCTTCACCATCACCGACACCATCGCGTTCTCGCGCATGGTGGGCGGCATGTTCAAGGGCGTCACCGGACCGAGCCAGAGTTCTGGCATTGGCACGCGCTTGGTCTGGGGCGGCGGCGCCCGCAATCCGATGTTCACCTATGACGACGTGAACCGGCTGACCAGCGGGGACTTCCGCATCGTCTCGTCGGCCGCCACCCCGCTCAACGTGATTTGGTTCTTCTACAATGGCACGGGCGCCAGCACGGTCACCCCGGGCTACCGCAAGTTCGAGAACATCATCGCGGACGGCACCGATACCGGGCTCACCACGCGCGGCGCACAGTATGCCACGCCAGCCGCTGCGAGCTGCACGGCGGACAAGGTCCCGTGGTGGTGCTGTACGGGCGTCGGTACGGGCGCCTGCCCGGCCAGTGTGAATGCGAACAACGACTTCGACGTGTGGGACCGGGTGTTCATTGCCAATGGCGACGACACGCAGTTCGTCGCCTGGTCGTTCGAGAGCACGCAGTCGGTCATGCACCTCCTCTTTCACAGCCGCTTCTCGGGCGTGCTGTACGGCGTCAGCACGGCGAGCGGCCTGACGGATGCGGGGGGGCAGTTCAACTGGATCTTCGGACAAGGGGGCAGCGCAAAGGGCTCCGACTTTTACATCGGCACATCGAACCGCGAGGGGCTGATTATCGGGTTCGACAGTGAGAACTCGCAGCGCTTCCTGGATTCCACCGGCCCGGGGGCGGGCAGCATGCCGTTCACGGTGCAAAATAGCCGGTGGTCGGCGTTTGCGGCCATCGAAAACACCGCCTGTATCGGCTCCCTCAACCCGAACATATGCTGTACGGGCGCGGGCACGGGCACGTGTGAGTACGCCGTGCGCTGGCAGGCACGCGGGCCGCTCAAAATCCAAAACAGCGTCATCGGCGATTGCAGCGGCTGCACGCACGACGTGAAACTCCTCCTCAACGCGTCGAGCAGCGCGGTGGTCACAGGGGAAATCACCGGCTCGCAGATTAAGTCTACGGCGGCGGACTCCGCCATCCTCGCGGTGACGCACGCGTCGTTTGAGCGGTGGCGCTCCCTGGGGAATCTCAAGAACAACGCCGGGACGATCACCCATCTCCCGGACCAGGAGGTGCTGACGCCCATCGTGCAAGGCAGCCTGCCGTCCGCCATCAACGGCACGCTGATGTTCTGCTCGGACTGCACCATCGCGAACCCCTGCGCGGGCGGCGGCAGTGGCGCGTTGGCGAAGAGGCTCAACGGGGTTTGGGTTTGTAACTAGAGCGAGTATGCATGCGCCGCCTTTTCTCTCTCGCAGTGCTCGCCTCGGTGCTTCTGGCGCCGACGCGTCTGCTCTCGACCACCATCACCGATGTCACGGAGACGGGCATCACGTGGTGTGCGGACGGCGTGACGACCGAGAACTACTGCCGGCTCTATGTCAACGAGACGCCGAAGCCCGACATTCCGAGTGCGCAGTGGACGCCGCAGACGCCGACGCCTGGGCAGACCGGGCCCTGCTACCACGCGGTGCCGACGTTCGCGCCCGAGCGTTTAGGGCCTTATACGAGAATCGGGAGAGTAAGGGAGGAGGGGAATGAGCGATTGGTGGTTTAGTGATGACAGTTGCCCGAAATGCGCGTCTTGCTTAGCCGTGCAGACCTGTTCATCCTGCGGCGGCTCTGGCGTTTGGGAGGATGACGACCTGGAATGGGGCGACGATACGCGTTGCGACGATTGCAACGGCGATGGTCACACGGAATGGTGTCGAGAATGCGGATGGGAT
>ERZ1292642.379-Hain-H14-01um-R1-379-length-26987-cov-5_pt2 | contig 19143 bp, 28 predicted proteins | sample MGYA00564403_ERZ1292642 | MGnify/ENA primary metagenome ERZ1292642 (study PRJEB36523, sample SAMEA6512643) | groundwater metagenome | collected 2019-01-09 | study: AquaDiva: Metagenomics assemblies of 32 groundwater samples | reverse complement strand
CGATCAGCATAAGTCTGTGCGACGTTCTGGGCATTGCCAGTGCCCTGCCCAGCCCCACCCCTGACGGTCGCAGCTCCACCGACTGCATTGGTGGCCCCGCCAAGCCCACCAGTCAGCGTAGCGGCCCCGCCAGTACCATTGCCGGCGGCAGCGCCACCGACGATTGTTGCGGCCCCACCGTTGCCGTTGGTCGAGTTAGCCGCACCACCCGTCAACTGCGCGGCACCGCCTGTGCCAGTAGCACCCGCACCGCTTGCCCCGCCGACAACGCGGCTCAAGCCGCCATTACCAGTTCCCTGCCCCCCGCCACCTGTCAGGCTTGCCAGGCCGCCCGTCGAGTTGCCGGCAGTACCGGCACCACCAACAACGGACGCCACACCGCCATTACCGGAAGCCGATCCGCCAGCGCCTGCAGTCATCGTTGCCGCACCGCCAACACCAGTCGAACCAGGGGTCCCGCCAACAGACGTTACCGCCCCGCCCGCATTGCCCGCGGTGCTCGAAGTTCCGCCGACGAGCGCAATCGCCCCGCCTTGAGCTGCAGCTTGGCCGGCGATCCCCAGCGAAGCGTCCCCGCCGGCGATCGAATCAACGGTAATCGCGCCGAATACCTCCGTTGCCTGCACTCCGCCAAGTCGGATGTAGTTGCCGGCAATCACGCAGACATAGAGCACTGCGTCGCCGTTGAGTTGAGCAACACCGGTCGCTGTCGCCACCGAATCAATGGTGTCAGGCGTGATGCCGAACACCTGCATGGAAGCAGCGCCGGAATTCTTGACGAAGTGAAATTCGCCAACCTTGGCCTTCGGCAGAGCAATCGCGTCCGCCGCGGTGGCAACCGTGGTGACTTCGTGGAAGGCACACGTTGATTTGAGTTGAAGGGCAGTGGCTTGAACGCCGCCCGCCGTCGCAGTAAGTGCGGTGTCCAGGCCGGTCGGCAAGCCACTGTCGAGGGCATTGGTCAATGCCATGACGGTACGATTGCTTGGAATGCTGTTGATAAATTCTCGGATGCGTTGAGACATGGTAAATCTCCTTTAGAAACGATTTGGGCAGAGAGAGAATCTAACGACCCAGTTAAAAAACCCCGCTTATGCGGGGTCTAAAACGCTTGTAATGCTGAATTTCTTCTCTTCCGTGCTAAGTTTCATTTGATCTCACGCGAGCGGCTCACCGTACCTCATGCGCGCAAGCTGGTCGAGTTCCAAGGCTGCGCGCAATCTGTCGCCTTCCGAGACCGCGCGCAACATTGCTTCCGGCGCAACACGCGTGCCGCCGTACTTGCTCATCGCCTCGAACACGATCAGATTATGAAACCGCGACGGCATTTCAGGTTCATCACTATTGGCCGCGAGTATCTGTGGGCCAAGCTGATAGTCGCTCGAAACGACGTATACCGCAGATGGCTTCGGCCCAAGCGTAAACTTCAATGTAGGGTCCATGCTCACGTAAACTGGCTGCCCGTTGGTCTGCGTGCCCTTGCGGTAGAGGAACTTGAAATCCTCCCAGTTCAGCCATTGCAGGAAGTACTCTCCTGCAACGCCGCCGGATGACAGATAGCATTTCCAATCGTAGCGACTTTTGTACCATCGCGCGAAGCGGGCGATAGCGAGGAGGGTTACAGTATCCGTGCAACTGGTATAGGCATACTCTCCAGTGCCAGCCACAGTGTTGACGGTGAACGACTTCCTCATCCACAGCCAATCTTCACGATCTTGCTGCAACTCCGTCCAGGCATCAGCGATCCATTTTACGAACCTGGCGAGTTCACCGGATTGACCTGTTACCGCCGTAGGGCCTGTGCCGCTGTCGGTAGTTTCTTGGCGTAGTGCCGAACAGAGTTGCAAATACGTGCTCATGAATTACGGCATCTGCATCCAGGTTTTATACATTTGCCGCCCCTTGTCGCTGTCCGTGATAACGACGACCTGGTGCGTGCAACGGCTCGGTCCTTGCAGGCGATTGAACTCCTTGCCTTCCGAGTTCTTGCCGAACGAGCACACCAGTTTTGCCTGTTTGGCGGCGACCAGCGAATACAGGAACCTGCGCTTGATCGTCTGCGGTTCCCCGCGCTTGATGTACTGCGTGACGCCATTGTGCGCGGTGTGTACGAAAAGCGGCGCGTTCGGATCGTCGTCGGCCTCGATCTGAATCTCGACCAGTTCGTTCATGAACGCTTCGTCAGCGGCTTTTTCTTCCAGTTTGCCTGGCTGGATGATATCAATACCGGCTCGCGTCGCCTCGGCTTTTCCGGTGGTCGATATCGAAATGTCATTCTGTGGCTCGGCAACATCATCCGGTCCGAGCAGGTTTTTCTTTACGTGAATGCTTGGCATACCTTTTCGCGCCCTCAAGCGCGCATCGTTGGCCAACTGTTTCGGGGTGCGGGGCGGCATGGCCGCTGCGACTTCGTTTTGTTTTAATCTGGGCATTGCTGTCTCCAAGGTGAAAAGCCCGCCGCGGGTTCGCCGCAACGGGCTTTGGGTTTAACTGCTTTACGAGGTCTGCGGACGGCTCGGCAAGATCCCGCATTGCACGAACTGTGACGCCGTGATGCCGGTGGCAGTCCAGCTCGACGTGCCGGGGGTGAAATCCGCCGCATCCGGAGCGGTACGAACCAAGGCGTAGCCAAACACCATAAAGTCATCGGGGAGCGACGGAAACTGCGGCGCCCTGATGAAATCTCCAGCCGTCGCGCCGACGCCGAGGATGGTGTCTTCGATACTGCCTTGACTCATCTGAATGGTGCTATCCGCTTTCTGCCCGATAACAAGCACCGTGGCCTTGTTGTCGGTCAACGCCTTGAAGGCTTTCCCGGTCGTGGCGTCCGTGGTCGGCGTTGCTACGTTGGTCTGGGCGGTGAGTCCGGTAACGTACTTGCCGTCGATCATGCCAGCCGATGTAACGGTGGTAGTGTATGTGCTGGTGGTTCCTTTGATGAGACCCGTTTTGATGGTCCCCAACGTCAGGCCAGCGAGTTCCAATTTACCCATGATAATTCTCCTTGAGAATCAGTTGATTACAGATCGGTTATGCCGAATTCCGTGACGGCCATCCAGCCATGATTGGTCACGACGCCGGCATCGTAGAACGTGCCGGAAACGTAACCGCGCTCACCCGTCGGATCGGATTTGTCTTTCTGCTTCACCGGGATATGGTTGAAGTCGACGGCATCCAGACCTCGAAACGCCGTATGCCCCCAGGCGTCCTTGGCGATCGTGAACATCTGGTAGACGTCGATCGTGGACGCGCCGGTGGACTTCAATCCGGTCGCAGCAACGGCCGCCCCGGCATCGATGAACTTCGGGATGTCGGGCGACAGAATGAACCGATGAGATCCAATCGCTCCGAGCTCCAGCTCGTGTACGAGTTCCATCTTGCCGTAATCGCAGACCGCTTTGTAGCCGGCGATGCGCTCGATATCGCGCTGTGCATCGGTATGGGTGAAGTTCAGAAACGCCGGCTGCAACGCAACGCTGCCGTAGCTCTGACTCGACTTCATGGTTTTACGCACGAACAGGGCATGATTGCCGCGTAGACTGCGGGTGATCTTGTCCAGCGTGTTGAGCAACAGGGCTTCGTCGACCGTCAGCCTGGTCGTCCCGCCTTGATAGAAACGGTTGGTGTTGCCCTGCAGGGCGCCATCGTAGATCAACTCCCGAACCAGCCCGAGACGCTCGCCCAACTGTTCTTCCATCCAGTCCGGGATATCGTCCTCGCCCAAAGAAGCCTGGCGCTCGGTGTAACTGTAGAGCGCACCGTACTTCTGGACTTGGACGGTCGTATCGAGCACTGAAATGCTGTCCGGCGTCGGATTTTGCCCTTCCTGAATCAGATGGGCCGCAGCCGTGGTGGAAAAGACATTCGGTGCCGATGAGGTTGCGCCGAACGGAACGACTTGCCGAAAAATTACGGTGTCCCCCATCTTGACCGGTTGCTTCCAGATTTCTCCGGAAATCTCCACGGTCGAGACGTGGATTGCGTGCTTCATGATCTGGCCGAGAATGGTGCCGCGGCGTTGACCAGGAACGGTATAGGTTGCTGCCATGATGTGACTCCTTTAGACCGATGCGAACGCCCTTTCTGCGGCTTCACGTTCGGTCGTGGTTGGTTGTCGCTGGCCCTGCGTTCCCTTCGCGGGTATCGCAGACTCCAGCCGTTGTTGGTTCTTCAGCCGCGTGTCTTCCGTTTTGCGATGGTCGTAGTACAGATCGAGCATCTTGATGGCGTCACGCGAATTTTCTGAGGCGGCAAGCGCCTTGATTTCTGGGGCTTGCGTTTTTTCCCATGCGGCGAACTCTGGCGTAAAACCGCCGGTTGGCGCATGAATATCGATATCCCAATCGGGATATTTTGCATCGACTCGGGCGAATTCCCGTGCGCGCCGCTCGATGACGGACGCCGACTTGCTGATGGCGGCTGATGCTTCGGCCTGAAACTGCTTGCGCATGACTTCCACATCGACGACAGGTACTTTGGCAATCTCGGCGCGCAAAAACGCCTCCTGCTTGGCTTCGCGTTTTTCTTGTACCTTGGCCCAGTCCGGGAAATCCTCTTTGATTTGCTTCCACTCTGCGTCGTCTTCCGCTGCTGCCGCGATTTGTGCAGATGTCGGCGCATCCTTAACGACCTTGGCGGCGGCTTCTGCTGCCTCTATGCGTTGAAGTGATGCGGCGATACGCCCGTAATCGGCTTTATGCTCGTTGAACACCTTGGCGAATGTGCCAAATTGCTTGGTGACGCCTTGTAACGTCTCGCGCACAACGACAGGCACACCATCCCACGGATCGACAACCGTCTCTTTGACCGCCGGTTCTTCAACCACCTTTACCTCCGGTGTTTCTGCGGCGGCCTTGACGGGTGCCTCATCGGATGCGATGGCAAAAGCAGTTTCAGCGGCTTTTCGGTCTTGTTCGGGTGTCGGCTCGATTACTTGGGTGTCGTCGCTCATGGTGCCCTCATAAAAAAACCCGCTCTAGGCGGGTTCTGTATTGCCGGCTCATCGCCGTGGTTATCCGAATCGCTCCGGTTTGATTGCTGGAGTCGGCGTTGCCAAGTCCAGCAAGTACGATGCCTCGGCGATACGCCCCCGCAGATGCGCGGTTTCGATATCGCTGAGACTACCGTCATTCTTTACCCTATGATCTTGCAGGCGCTCGGTTAGGTGCGCCTTGATCTTCACCCAAGCCGCAGATTGCCGATCGGCCTGGTCGAGTAGCGGCATCAATGCACCGTCGCACGCTTAGCCTGGGCGGCCTGCAACGCAGCATGATCTTCCGGCGTCAGCACTTTAACAGCTTTGAACCAATCGTTTCCTGACGTGCTGCGCGGGTCCATGCAGGCTTCGCCCGCCACCAAGCGGCCCATCACGGCGGGGGACTTCACCCATTCCGGCACAGCGGCCGGTTCGACCGGCAGCCAACCATCGCGGCCGTTGCGCGAAACGTATATCACGAGCACGGCTTGCTGAATAGTGGTCATTACCCAACCTCTTCCAGTCTCACGATAATCGCCGCCAACTCAGCTTTGATCTTCGCAAGCGCATCGCGCTCGGTAGTATTGCGGCTTGCAGCAAGGGCCTGGAGCGCATAGTCAAGCGGAACGACACGCAGCTTCTGGTCAAACTCAAACGCTTCGCCAGCCTTGGCTATCAATTCGTCTTTGGTCATATCGTCCTCAATGTGTGAACGCCTGTCCGGGCTTTGCCTTGCCGGCAGGCTCAACTGCTGGCATCACAACCTGCGGCGATGGGTGGGTATGCTTGTGCAGGCCGAGCAGTTGATCGTCCCTCGCCATTTTTTGCTGAACATTCAATTTGATGGCCAAGGATGAAAGCAATACCTTCTGCTTTTCCAAGTCCCTGCGCTCTTCAGACGACAATTCGGCCGAAGCCAGTTGCCGGTCAAGCTCGGCTTGCTGCCCCTCGAATTGCTGGCGTTGCGCCTCGAGTTGTCCATCGAACTTCTGCCGCGCAGCTTCGATCCTGGCGTCCGCCTCAGCATTGATCTTGGCGACGTCGACGCGCGGATCGCCTGGTTGCGGTTGTTTCTGAATCTTTGCCCACTCGTCATCGGTGTACTGAATGCGGGCCGGGTCAAAGCGGTTCGACTTTGCGAACTCCGCGAATTGCTTGGCCGGATCAACCCTGGACCCGGGGACCTGGCCGACCTTTGCCAGTTCCGTGAGCGCAGCTTTGTCCACCATCACTTCCGGCGGCGGCAACACGTCAATGGTGTAGTCGCCCTTGATCGAGTCGTCCTCAGCATACTGCATCAGCCAGTCGTAGTACCTGCTAAGGTGCGGCTCAAGCAGGTTGTCGTCATACATCTTGGCCACACGCCTCGCGACCGAAGTGGCGTTCTCGTTTAGAATCTGAACAACTCCCAGAATATCGGGGGCTTTGCCCTGCTGTCCCTGCAGAATCATCGGTAGCCCCGTCACGTCCTCGGCCATCTTCAAGGCGAACTGGATGATGTTCATGCACTCCTGCTGCCGGCTCTCGATCTGAAACGAAAATATCGCGTCCTTTGCTTCTTTGACATCCGTGCCCTTGGGAATGATGAACATCTTGCCGCCGTAAAGCACGTTGTTGCCGTCCGAGGGCACCAGCAACCCCTGCATCAGCGCGAGGATAGGCTTGGCCGACAGTCCTGCATTTTCCATCATTGCGCGCACCCCGCCGGTGGCCATCTGCTGCGGAGTCCTTAGCTCGCGCGAGATACTAATTCCAGCCCAATGGCCTTGCCGTCTCGAGCACGGCGCCACGTCGTACGGGAACTTGCCGTTATCCAGCGGGTTGCGGCTCGCCCGTATAACGTGATCGTTGACCATCGCAACGATCACCGGCACAGGTTCCGGTGTCTCGTTCCCGCAATCGCAACCGGCGGCCTCGATGTCGTCTTTGTCGAGAGACCCGGTGTAATACCAAATCTGAAACGGCCTCGATTTCTGCGATGGATCAACCGGCCGGTTCGGGTCATGCTCAACTTCCGGCAATCGTGGGCCTTCCTCGATCGCGGCCTTGATCTGGTCCTCGAGGTAGCCGGGCAGTCCGATTAACTCCCGCAGGCGCTTTGCCGTGAGGTCGTCTTGCTCCCATATGTAGTCACCGTTGTGGATATCCTCGCCACATGCCGGGTCCGGGTAGAGGTTCCTGGCGTTGATGCGCTTGCTCCACGGCTTGATCTTTTCGGTCTTTGCCAGTTGCCCGTTCACGTAAGAGACGTAAACACACTTCTGGGGAAACGGACCTTTCAATACCCCGGTCCCCATCCTTGCCATGTCATCAAGTGCCTGCCGCGCTTCTGAATCCCAGCATGACTCGACCATCCAGTCATCGACCTGCTTTTGCGCGCCTTCCGCGGCCTTGGTCGCTTTTTCCAAGTCGCGTTTGGCCATGTCGGCCATCGTAGCCTGGCGCTGCTGGCCATCTTCCATGACCATGACCGGCTCATTATTCTTGGTGAGCCCCAGGTGCTTCTGATTCTTCACGGCCTCCGTCAGTTCCGGCAATGGGGTCGGCTTGAACGCCCACGAGCGGTTGTTGATCTGCAGCCGCATGTCGATGATCTTGGACGCGAACGCGTTCACGTACGGCTTGGTGATGTTGAGCACGACGGTAGAGCGCATTTCGTCGCCCTCGTCCCTCAACATCAACTGCCCGGGCGGGCGGGTGCGAAACGCCGACTGCTCGGTCTTGGACACTTCGTCGACACCTTCGTAGGCGTCCTCGTCCTCGTCCCATTCCTTCTCGATGCCGGTGCTGCGGCGGTACTCGATAGCTTCTTTGCGCTTCTTGGCCAGTGAGGCACCCAAGGCGTCCAGTCTGTCGGCACGCTCGGCTTTGACTCGCGCAGCTTCTTCCTCGACGGCCGCTAACTGCTCCGGTGAGAGTTCAACCGGCTTACCATCGGGGCCGGCTATCATGGTTTGCTGTTCAGCCATTCAGATTCCTATTGTGCATCGCAACAAACTTGTGGTGTCCGGCCGGTACGCGCTTGTCATTTTTTACCTATGAACGATAAAATCTACTGCATCGCAACAATTACATTCCAAGCCCGCGCACATGGGGACGGGGGGGCCGCTGGCGTGGCAGCGGTGCCTCGTTATCGTTGCTGATCTGATCGACAATCACCGCCAGCCCGCGCCATGCGTCCGCACCGTGGCTGTATTCGTCATGAACTGGGTGCCCGGGCTCGCCGGTCGACTCCGGCACCGCTCGCCGGTAACGTTTAAGGCAATCCATGAGCCGGGCAGCCCCCAGATAACCAGTCTCGCACTCGAGCCGGCTGTCGTCGACGTAGACCCTGGGGAACATCATGCGCACCGCCTTGATGCCAGTTTCCACGTCCCCGCGCGGGATGAGCCTGACTCGGCGGCCCAAGCCCTCCAAAATCTGCTTCGCCGATTTGCCGGCCTTCGGGTCCTTGCTGCCGCCATCGTGCGGCAACCAGTCGGTGCCCCACACGTATTTGAGGCCGTTGAGCTGCGCTACGTACTCGGCGTACGTCCTGAATGAGTCCTCGATGTAGCCTATTACGTTAATCGCGGACGGTGCCGGCTTCTGCGCCAGGATAATGGTCATGGCATCGTTCCAGCCGAGGTCCCAGATCGTGTGCACCGGCAGCCGCGGATCGTAGGGTATCGGCCTGTAACGGTGCCCTTCGATCATCGCCCTTACCTCGTTGCCGTAGATCGCGCCGACTACGGTAGTGCGAGGCAGGCCACCGTAGACATGCCGGTATTCCTCCGGGTCGTCCCGCTCCATCTCCCTGCGGTGATTGTCCAGCACCGCGGAAAACCACGGGTTGTCTTCCCACGTGACTTTTTGAACCCACGCATCCGCCGGCGGGTGAACGACAAACCGCTCGTAAGTGTCGTCGGTATCCAGATCCGGGTTGAATGTGGCCCAGATCTCGGACTGTGGGGCCCGGATCGTGGGGATCAGGGTCTCCCACGACTTATGCACGATCGCTTGGGCTTCCTCGGCCCACGCAATATCGCACGCTTCAAACGACTTGATTTTGGTCGCGTCAATTCCACGCAGACCAGCAAACAGGAACTCGGCCGAATTGCGCCCGGTGATCGTGGCGTCCTGAACGGTGTAGTAATCGCCGGCGTTCAGCAACGCGATCTGGTCGGATAGCACGCGATGCACGGAATCCGCGATCGTGCGCTGAATCTCCCGACAGCACAGCACGCGCAGCGGGTCGTACATCGCCAGCAGCACGAGACCCCGGGCAAACGTCCACGATTTTGCGCTATCCCGGCCGCCGTACGCCACATAGTAGCGCCGGCGCTTTACAGCAAGGTCGCGCTGACCGCCAACGTACCCTTCCAACAGCGGCAGAAACTTAACCGGGACCTCAGCCCGGATGTTCAGCCTACCGCTTGGAGCCGGGCTGGACGCCGACGACATGAATGGACACCGCTGTCAACTCCCGGCCGTCAGGGCCAGTATGCTCAATCGCCGCGAGACGCGGATGCACGTACGGGGCAGCCGCTTTAGCCGCCTCAAAGCGCAACCCGTGCAGAGTCGCCTTCACCACAGGATCAGCCGTTTGCGGGATTGGCTGACGCATCACGTTGAGCATGTATTCGAGCGGCATCACCCCGCCAGCCCCAGCCGCCTTTACGAGCGCCGCCGTTTTCTTGTTCGGCGTGCCCTTTTTACGCCCGCCAGTCTTTTTTAACCCTCTGGCTTTGGGCATATCTACTTTCCTCTACTTTAGATGTTTTCGTGGTATGTTTCACCATAAACATTCCACGGAAACAACCGATGAAAATGACTGGATTCGGCAGACCAATGATCCGCAGATACCGGTACGACGGGGCGTGCTCAAATTGTGGTGGTACTCGCGACCGGAAAGACAGCTCCTACTGCAAAGCCTGCCACGCTGCGTATATGCGAGCAAACAGACCGCGCCATTGCGATCTACCTGATGAAGCCCGCCATCGCGCGAACGCCCGCGCCTATGCCAACGTCTACCAGCGCCGCGGCAAGCTGATTCAGCAATCTTGTGAAAACTGCGGCTCGCCAGACTCGCAAAAGCACCACGATGACTACTCAAAACCATTGGAAGTGCGTTGGTTTTGCCGCAAGTGTCACCTAGATCACCATTCAACCTAAACACCCCTTGCTCTGCGCATCCGCATCCTCGGCGCTGGCTGCACGGGTGCCTGTCTCAGCTTGGGTGCAACGACTCGCGGCAGCGGGGCTACGCCTCTAGCGGCTGGATACCTCGCCACCGGTTTTGCCGCGGGCAATGCAGCGGGCAATCTAGCTCCCAGAAACCTGCGCCCGCCGGCTGAATTGATCAGTCCCATCGATTTACTCCTGAATAGGTGGCCCGACCGGAAGGAGGATAACGGTCGGGCCGTCCCGGCGCTGGTCTGGCGCTACCGGCCGGGAAGATTGATCTGCTACGCCATGGGCCGGGTCAACTCGAATTGCTCCGAGTGCCCGGCCGCGCTGTGGGCGTATTCATTATCGGGCGTTCGCTCGGGCGTCCCCCCTGCCGTTCTCCCCGCGATTGGCTTGCTCGGGATACCGGTCAACATCGAGCTCATCACGCCTCGGCTTGCGCTCTACCGATACTCGGTCACGCTACCGCTCGCGGGCTACCTGCCGCGAGTCAGGGGGTATTAACGGGCCTACTCGCTACACCGTACGTACTTGGTATCCTACGGCATCCGCTTTCGGCCCTCTCTGGGGGGTGTTTTGGTTGCGTCGGTTGGATTTGAACCAACGACCTTCTGGTTATGAGCCAGACGAGCTGCCAAGCTGCTCCACGACGCGCTTGTTTGAATCCGTAGGGGATAGTTACCCATCATGGGGTTTTAGGGGTACTGCATTAAAAAACAGTTTTTCTGGCATGTCAACCTGTTTCTTTGCGCTTGCTATAACGCCAGCCCAGCGCAGTCGACCGCAGCTTGTTCAAGCGATCAAACTCAGACACGTAGAGATCCGGTTGGGACTCGTGCGGCGTTACGCGCCAGTCGCCGGCACTGTTACGCCACGGCTAACCTCCGCCTCGATCTCATCCAGCGCTTCCGCAACATCAGCGTCCGCCCAGTCTGGAATAGCCTTGCTGGCCATGCGCAAGGCGCGCAGCCATTTCAATGCCACGTCGTCCTTGCCGAGATCAAGCGCAGCGAAAAGCTGAAAGCGAGCCTGCTCGACCTCGTTCCGGGCGCGTTGATCCTCGATCTGGCGCGCAGCCAAGCGGATCAGCGCGAGCTGCGCGTTACACCGTTGCATGTTGGCCATTATCCCCCTCCCCGAAAAGATGCCCGTTAGGTTCGTTCGCTACCGGCGCCATGATCTTGGCCAGCAGTTCCTTCTCGGCCGCCTCAATCGCGGTATCAATCCCTGAGTCATCCGCCGATATCAGGCCAGAGCGCAGATCCAGCGTCACGACCGCCTCGCGCTGATAGTCGACTTGCCTCACGCCAGCCTGCTGCAGCGTGAGCTGGAAGCTCACCGTGTCCTCGTTGATCTGTTTGAGCCGGCAAATCACCCGCCCGGTGCGCATGTCCCGAAGCGCCCGCGCCAACACATACCGCGGGTGAAGATCACCCGCTAAGTCCGGGTCGAGCCGCGCAGCGGCAAGTGCTGCCCTCAGCTCATCGACCGATACCTCTCCGGGAACCCGCCATGCAACGATTTGTCCTAACTGTCCGTCCGTCCTGTCCATCATGTCAATCTCCTGATTAAATGGATAAAACTTCCGTCACCGCCGCCGAATCAATATTCAGATCCGGCAGGCACCATACGCGGTCTGCCACTTCCCGGATGCCGCCCGCGTCGCGGCAGCCGATGATAATCCCGTACGTTCGCACCTGCTCCGCCTGCGCCCAGGCGCGATAGCTATCCCGCAGAGCCGGGGGTAGCGATACCTCTCCGTCGGTGATAATGATGTGGTCCACCTTGCCCTTCGGCGGCTTGACCTCGGGCCACCAGCCTGGGACGGTCGCGAGCGGGCCATCGAGGACCGTCCCTTCGTTCCACAGGTGGCTGCACCAGTCGAGCAGTTTCGCCGGCTCCGACTTGCCCGGGGCCGCGATATAGCGCGTGCATTTTGCGTCGCCCGAGTAGCCAGCCATCATGATCCAGCGCTTTTGGTGGTGCGCAAGCCAGGCCAGCGCGAGCGCCAGCCCCTTAGCCGCCGCGATCCGATCGCCATCCATGCTGGCAGATTCATCCACCGAGACCACAATCGGCCCACGCCCGACCTTTTCCCGGCCGCGATACTCACGGCACAGTGCCCGCCGGGTCGCCACGCGGTAAAGCGCCTGCAACTCGACCTCGGGGATACCGCAGCTCAGTTGCAGCAACTCGGATGGGATCAGCCGGGCAATGTCCCCGCCCAGCTCGACCCCGACCGTATCATCCCGCCCATGCCTGACTTTGCTGCGCTGCAGCGCACGGCATAGGCTGCGCATGCGGCCTGCCATGTCCATGATCGCGCGGAGCAGGCGGTCATCTCGAACGCGCTGAAACATCGCGCGCAGCGTGCCAGGATCGAGCGTAGACGCGTCCCCGCCGCCGATGCCTGCCGAGGTATCCTTGGCGGTCTGCACATCGTCCCGGGCTTGCTCAAGCGCCTTGGCGGTGCTGCGCATGCGGGTCAGGGTGTCCTTGATTGGCTCGCCGTCCGAGCCCGGGGCGGGCTGATCACCCGGTCGCCCGTCCTGCGGGGGGTCTGGCTGCTGCTCCGCATAGGCTACCCATTCGCGGCAGACCTGCGCCGCGGCGATCTCGGATAGCTCCGGGTCGAGCATGGTCTGGTTATGGAGCGCCCGATATTCCGGCGTCTCCATCAGTTGTCGCCACCAGGCGGCGCGGCTCGCATCAGCCGGACGTTCAGCGATAGCCGGCACCGGCGAGAATAACGCCTCGTGCGCATCGGCAATAACCGGCTGCTCGCCGGGGATGCCGGACTGGACCCAGCGTTCGGCGATGTCCGTCGCCCGCCGCTGGCCCCAGCGATCAACCGCCAGCACCGTTTCCGACTCGGGCGCCGCCTGCTGCAGGGCACCGATACCAGCCGGCGCGACCGCATCCGGGCGCGCATCGAAATCGAGGATGTCGGCGCTCATGGCAGTAGCCCAGTAGGCACCGAAAACGGGGTGAGATCCTGCCGCGCACGGTGGGGAATTGGCCGAGCTGCACTCGTGGCGCGAATCACGCAAGCTGCTCCTACCGGAGCGCGGCACAATGGGCACACTGGCCCGAGCCGCAGTACTTGCGCGTACCACTGAACGTTAGTCACTTGACATCCCCCCCTAACAACGCCTCAGCCTTCGCCGGGTCGATCCCGAGCGCCGCAGCCTGCATTCTGACACGCTCCCGGCGGATATAGGTGGCGGCCGCCTTCGCGCGACCGTTGCCCTGGCCGGCGAGCTTGCCGACTTCGCGCTCTGACTCCTCGAGCTTTTTGATTGCCGCCATCCGTTGCGCGGCGTCCGTGCCCGCAGCTTGCACCGCCTCGTCGACCGCCCGCAGTATCTCGTTGACCCGGGCGCCGACCGGGTTGGCGATGCGACTGATAATCTCCCCCGCCTTGTCGGCTTGCTCCGGGTCGCACCACAGCACCATAGCGAGATCCTCAAGGTGGTGCGACTGGACATCGCTCGCACCATCCAGATACGCAGCGGCCCGCGCCACCGCTACCGATTTGCGCGAGCGCCGATCCCCAGGACGGATGCCAGCACCGGATAGTTCGTCCAGAATCGCGGCAAGCGCCACCCGCGCCTCAGCAGATACCGGCAACGCCGCGGCCGCAACGCTCGCAGCGTCGACATCGACAAGCGCGATGCAGGGCGCAACGAACGGCAGCGCATCGTACAACAACCGATCGCGCCCTTGCGGCGAGACCGGCGCAACTTTACGCCGAATCAGGAAGCGGTCGAATACCGCACCGAGTTCCTGCCCTTCTTCCGAGGACGGCCATTCGTTGCTGGCCGCAATCGCGAGCCGCAGCGGGCACGCAACACGCTTCCCGCCGTTGTCGTACTGCCGCTCTTGCAGCAGGGTCAGCAGCGTGTTTAGGATCGCGCTCGACGCCTTCCACACTTCGTCGACGAACAAAATTTCAGCGGTCGCGGCGTATCCACTAAGCGCTCGCTCGTACTTGTCTTGCTTGAGCGCCGAGAGTTTCACCGGCCCAAAAACTTCCTCTGGTGCGGTGAATTTGGTCAGCAGCACGCTGAACACGCGCGCCCCTGAGATTGCGCCGGCAACCGAAGTCGCCAGCAGGGATTTGGCCGTGCCCGGAGGCCCGACCATCAGGACATGCTCGCGCGCTACCAGTCCCAGCAGGCACGCGCGAATTTCCGCGTCGCGCTCAATGAGCGATGCGGATAACTGCGATTGGAGTTTGTTCATGAAATTCCTTCCGTCTGTCCGTCATGCCCGCGAATCGCACGGGCGCGTAGCCGTAATTTATGCCATCGGGTTTCAGCTGTCAAGGGGTCGCGGGAAAAATATTCTACGCGGTAAAACTGGCACGGGAAATGCTTAGCATTAGTCGCCACCAAAATGCCGTGCGTGCAGATCCTCGATCCACCCAACTTGACGCGGGCTCAACGCGAGTGTGTCCTTGCCGTCATCAGTTTTTTCGACCATATTTTCCACAAAGTCATTCTCGCATCCAGTCAGGTCGAGGGTGCCGACCATGCCGCCGAGCCTTTTGATCATCACGCCCAAGCTGGTCATACCAATCCTAATTGACCGATTTCCTCGATCTCGATTTCCGCCCGCGGCTGGCGTTTGTCGATCCCATGATAGATATGCTTCTCGCGCACTTGACGGTCGTTGACGTAAACTCCTGGACGAACAAGCTCTCCGTTTTTAAATCTTGACTGCAGCACGTCTAGCACGATGCTCTCATCGAGATCCGGCCGTTCGCTGGCGTAGAACATCCTAACAGTGATCTTGATTTTGCCTTGCAGCATTTGTTTCGCGGTCGACGGAATTTGTAGCACTGCGTCGCGCTCATATGCCAGCGCCTTTTTCGATTTTATGAACGCTGGACGACCCTTGATCGTAACCAGTTGCCGGCTATTCGCCTTCGAGACGGGTTCGCCCAGGATGGTGAATATGATCACCGCCGCAACCCGCCCCATCCGGCGTATTGCCTAGCGAACGTATGGCCAGCCACCACGCCGCCCTTGCTCTCTGTTCGCTCTATCCAAACGACAATCCGTTTGTGAGCGAAAAATTCCTTGCAATGCTCACAATAATAGAGATCGCTTCCCGGCGCCATTTTCCTGATTATCGGTCTTTCACACTTCGGACATTGCGGATATCTGCCTTTGCTCATAGTAGCTCCTTCACCAGTTTTTGCGAGAGACACAACAACTCTATTTCAGACCCGTACAATTTCTCAAACCGAGTCTTCCAAGGGTGCCGTGAGACAATCTGGTCGTCGTAACAACCAGAGTGGTGGTGATCAAAACAAAGGCAAAGCGTGTATGTGTGGCCGCGGCGCACGCTACCACTTAGCATGTGATGCACCATGCCCGGGACATCTTTGCGACCCATGACTCGGCAGGCGATGCAGCCGATGCGACAAATATCGTCCATCCACTTAGCTTCGACCCTTGTCGGTTTTCCTAACATGGCGCGATCTTCTCACGATGAAATTTGGTTTGCGCTTCGCAAAAGGCGGCGATTTCGCGCAAGCAGACCTGCTCATAGACTGTGCAGGCGTGTGGCGAGTAGCAGTATTTCCGCCATGGCCCATACCAGCTCACGACACCGATCATATCGCCTTCGTTCGATGCCACGCTCCATACTTTGGTTTTCGGCTTTGGCTTCATCGGCACGAATTTAATGTAGGTGCCAGCCGCCGAACGACTCGCTGGGGGCAACGGCGTCAGTCGTGCCAACCTCACTCCTTGTCGCGCAAACCCATCGGCGTGTAAGGGCGGGCGGGCGGCTTACTGTAGTCGACCGGGCCGCCGAGGGGAGCCAACAGTTGCCCGGACGCTGAATGCTGGTGGATTTCGAGCTTGCTAAGACGCTCGCGCCAATCCGCAATGACGAAACTCAGTTGCAGCACTTGTTGGCGCAGCGCCTCCAGCTTTCCCTCAATATCGCGCTCCGGCCAAATCTTTTCGCGCGCCGCGGTAAGTTGATTATCATCCATCTGAGTCTCCTTCAATTTGCCGGCAAGCGGCCGGCGCGCGCTAGTAGATTGGCTTATAGGGTGTAAATTTTGCGTCGGCCCGCAGGTAGAGCGGATGCGCTGGTTGCTGGCTCTTGTTATTGATCTTCAGCGCCATTGGCGTAGCGCCGCGGCCTCGGATTATCGCCAGAACTTCGGTTGCTCGGCCAAATAGTGACCCGTGATTGCCCCACGCGCAGACCACGATGCGCGATCCTAAGCAAGCGGCACGGATATGCCAATCATTTTCCGGCCCGACGGCAACATCCCTACTCATGCCGTAGAGCAGATTCGGGTCGGTGGAGCGGTAGGCGAATAGATTGACGACTTCCAGCCGCCAACAACCGAAAGAACGAGCATAACCAATGCAGCGCCGGATCGTCTGGTCGTCTTGCGTGGCATCTGCCGTAGACGGGTTTAGCATGACAAAGCAACACGCGCCCTCCCCCACCATCCCAAGGTCTCGGGTCAGGGAGTACCGATATTTCTGGTCTATAGATAAGATCGCGTTGGTCATGACTTCACCTTCAGCAGCGCCGGCGCCGGAACCGTCCGCTGGCAGATCGGGCAGTAATACTGACGACCAGCCGGTTGGAAAACCATGTGCCGGCCGCAGCACACGTTTTCCTCCGGCATCCGCGCGGCCAGCGGGACGGGGATCCTCATGCGCGCTCCATGCAGATCACGTCCTCGAAGTCGATAGCCGGGCTGCCCTTGCGCTCGGCTAGACGGCGAAAGAACGATTTGCGCTCGGTCTTAACCTGAGTCGCCGCCCCGAATAGCCCGTCCTGTTCGCCGTGGTGCGCTACGAGCATCGCCCGATGTCGGCAGACCAGCCGGAAGCCTTGCGCCTCGCACAGCGCCTGCCACTGGTCGGAGAAGGGGACGCGCTTGCCCTTCCGCACGAAGTCCTTGCAGACCCATATCGCGTGCCCGCCTGGTTTCAGGATCGCGTGACACTGCGCGACGATCACTTTTGCGGATGCCCAGAAGGTTTCTGATTCCAGCCCACCCGACCGTTGCTCCTGCGACCCGTCTTGTGATACTCGGTCTTGTGTAGGCTCAGGTGGCAGCTTACGCACAGCACTTGCAGGTTGTCCGGCGCGTTGTTGAAGTGGTCGAAGTCCTTGTGATGTATGCAAAGATTCGTCGTCGCCGGGCAAAGCGAGCATATCTCCTTCTTGATGAAGCTCCTGTAAAGAACGCTCGATCTGCCATCCTTGAATGCAGGGTGATCCTTTCCTTGCCGGCCTTTCGATCTCGATGGGATGCCCAAATGTTTGAAGACTCTCTGCACCGTCACCAGAAAGGTCGCGAAATGCGCCGCTATTTTCTCTTGTGACCAGCCCTCTTTTTCGTAGAGCAATCGAATCTCCCGCTCGCGCGGTTTCCACACTTTCAAAAATTCCGCGATGCGACGGCGTGTCCCGGCTTGCTGTCTGAATCTCTGATCTGGTGTCATGTCGGCCTCCAGACCCAAGTATATTTGATTCGGTGGTTATATTCAAGCCGTTTTTCACCACGCAGTCCACCCGCGGCGGCTCGCCTTCCTTCATCGCTCCGAGCTGGCCCTCGCTTTGTCCGTACGTTTCGCTTCCGCGAAAGCATCCGCGCCCCTGCTTGTAACTGCGCTTCTCATCCCGCCGGCGGGTCTTGCCATCTTCGCTCAACAGATAGTCGGATTTCTCATTACCCGCGTACGGCGGCGAGCTGATCACGCAATCCAGTTGCGGCGGCGTACCCATCGGCAAACCTTCCAGTTGTCCTGGCGTATTTCCGTATTTTACGAACGCGCCTTTTTCGCTTGGCGTAGTGCCTCGTTGACCGCCGCGCGAACCGTTGCGGTCTTGAGACATAGGCGGGTTATAAGGTGGTGAGCTAATCACCGCCGCGAACTCGCCCTCCCGCATCGCACCTAGCTGGCCGTGGGTAGTGCCGTAATTTTTCATTTCCAACGCGTGAGAGCTGATGCCGACGCGAGAAGGATTAGCAAAGTTTTCGCGGCATAAACCATGATCGTGTACTGTTTCGGTCGAATACGGCGGACTCGCGCAGACCAGAACAGCGCTAGAGATTATCTCGCACAGCCGGCGGCTGTCGCCCTGAATAATCCGCGCCGAGCCGAAGCCGGGCTTGCTGCCGTACTTGCGCCGCCACAGGTCAAGATTCGCGTCCGCTAAAGCGACGAAGCGCGGCTCAAGCTCGACGCCGACCCAATTCAGTCCGTTCCACATGGCATCCAAAGCCCCGAGCGCCACGCCTCCAAAAACGTCAACTACCGTATTGCCCGGCACCAGCCAGCCCTCGACGAAAGCGTGCTGGTAGATGCGACGAATCAAGCCGCGTGAAAATTTTGCCGGGTGCCCGAACGCTTCTGGCACGATCTCGCCCTGCCAACCACTGTCATAACATCCTTTCCAGTCGCTCACTGCTTGGCCTCCAGCGCGCGCAGCGTGTCGAGGAATTTCATGCCAGCCATGTCCAGACTCCTTTGCAAATTATATGCGCTGCCTGATCTTCATGGATGCCGTACCAGTTTTCGCACTTGCCGAAATCAATCACCCAATGCGCGACTGTTTCGGCAGCGCATAGCCACACGCTGCCGGTGATAATCCAAACCGCAGCGCCGTGGATGAGCGAATGTGCGGAAAGCCAATACACCCATGATGGTTGATAGTTCGCTCCGGGCGGCGGCTCGGTGCGACGATGCCGATTCTTTCCTTTCGCCATCGAGTCAGATTGCGCCCAGAAGTCCGCAATCGCATGACCAATAACCAGCTTAAAAAATAGTTCAATCATTTTGGCGGCTCCATCAAAACCTCCAAGCTGTTCACGATCAGCGCGTAATCGTCGCCGTCGCCAATGTCCTCGGACGTGATAACCGATCTGTTAATGAGCGCCGTGGCAGCCCGCACAATCTGCTCTGGCGTCGCCTCGCCGTCGATCTCGTAATCGATTTCAATCCACAATT
>ERZ1292642.387-Hain-H14-01um-R1-387-length-26621-cov-5_pt2 | contig 19161 bp, 28 predicted proteins | sample MGYA00564403_ERZ1292642 | MGnify/ENA primary metagenome ERZ1292642 (study PRJEB36523, sample SAMEA6512643) | groundwater metagenome | collected 2019-01-09 | study: AquaDiva: Metagenomics assemblies of 32 groundwater samples | reverse complement strand
TCCAGCGCCTCGTTATGCGCACTCCAGTTCGCCGGCAACGGCCCCCCGCGGATCGAGCGTGGACAGGCATAGCCGTGGCCGCGCTGCGTCACGGCCTCCACGCACTGCTCGATCACGCGCGGCCCAAACACAACGTCCGAGTTGCAGATGCACACCACGTCGGCCTGCGCGTCTGCGATTGCGGCGTGCAGCCCGTAGTTCCACGGCCTCGTCACGCCGCGGTTCGTCTCCCAGCGCTCGTACATTATCCACAACCGCTCGTCCATCCAGCGTTGCAGATCGTCCGGCGGCGGCGTGAATGACCCATTGTCCAACACGTGTACCTGCGTCACCACGCCAGCCGCTGTCGCACGCGCACGCGCTATTTCGATGCTCTCCAGCGCCACGGCCAGCAACTCCCACTGGCCGTACACCGGGATTACAATCCGCAGCAGCACGCTCATGGTCGCTGCCCCACCAGGTCACTCGTCACCAACCCCTGAAACCGTCTGAGGTCCGATGCACAGCCGGCCAGAAACAGCAGCGCGACCGCCGCCGCCAGCGGGATGATGCACCACGCCGCTGCTTCCCGTGAACTCTGTTTCATGTGTCCTCCGTGTACCGTCACAGTCCCGATGCCAGCAGCGTCTCCAATGACGCCGCTGCCGCATTGCACTTCTCCGCGCACACCGCGTTCCCCGTTGCCGCCCCGCGCTCAGCCGCCCGGCGCAACAGCCATACGTGCTCGGCACGGCCGATCTGCGCCAGCCGTTGCGACCACTCGATCAGCAGCACGTGGTTCGGCGGCGTGCGCTCCAGTTCGATCTTCATCTCCTGCGCGTAGTGCTCCACGTGCTGCCCGCTCGCCAGCCACTCCAGCATCTCCATCCTGTGAATTCCACGATAGGCATAGCTGCGCTTCCACATCGCGTAATCCGGGTGCCGCTCCTCGTTCCCGAGGTGATGCACATGTACGTCCCGCAGGTACGCGATCCGTGTCCCGTCACGGCGCGCGTGGTGCATGTAGTACACCTCCTCGCCGCCGTACAGGCTCTGCACGCCCTCCTGGAGTATGGGGCCGTTGCCCGCCGTGCGGTACGTCCCCACCTTCATTGGTCCCCAGCGCTCCACGTCCGCGCGCCGGAACATAACACATGAGAATCCAACAATTCCCTCCACGGCCACATCGAACAGCACATCGCCGTATTTCTGGCGCTCGCAGCGGTGGGGCGACTTGATGTCTATGTCGGCCGCGACGTACCCGATCTCTGGTGCCACGTGCAGCGCGAACTGCATCTTCTCCGCCCACCGGCACGTCTCGATCACCGTGTCGTCGTCCAGCTTCACCACGTATTCGTTCTCGGCCGCGGCCTTGTACCCGAAGTTCCAGCCATCGTGGCAGCCGATGTTCCTCCCTGGGTCCACGATGCGCACCCAGCCCGAGTGCAGCCGCTGGAATGCCTTGATGTACTCCCGCGTCAAGGGATCAGGCGCGTGGTTGTCCACCAGCACCACCTCGACACTCGCCGGCGTGCTCATCTCGGCCAGCGCCTCCAGGCAGCGCCGCACGACGCCCACCGAATTGTAGATGCAACAGATCACTGTGACCATCGTGCTGTTCTCCTTGTGCGACCCTGTGCGGTGGGCGTGGGTGCATGATCGTGGCTCCCACCTGTTTGGCACGCCCATGCACAACTACGGGAGCACCGCCACCACACCCACCGCGACCTAAAGCTGTGCAGACCGACTGCGAGCTGTGGGGGAGGGGGGCTCCCTGGGACTCGCAGCCGGCCGCACAGACCGTCTCACTTCGTCTTCTTCTCCGCCAGCTTCTCGCCGGGGTCTTTGTCCTCGGCCGATTCCGCTTCGCCGCCCTTGCCATCAAAGGGCAGGTCCAGTTGCAACGGCTTCAGCTTGAGCACGTAGTCGCCGCCCGCAAAGGCGTCGCCCATCCAGCCCCAGATCACAGGGTCGTAGTGCGTGTCCACCTGGATGCTCAGCACAGAGTCGGTCGCGCGATTCATCACCTTCGTCAGCGCCACGCTCGCATGGCTGTCTTCGCCTGGTCCGCCGCGCGTCACCTGTGGGGCGGCGTCTTCCTTGAACGTCGCGCGGCTGTAGATGTTCAGGCTGCACACCGTCGGCGCCCTGTCCGGGCAGATCGAGTTGACGTTGATGTCGAGATCGGCCGCGTTGCCGGTCCCCTCCAGCTTCACCAGCGCGCCCAGTCGCGGTCCCAGCCGCTCCCGCAACGCCTTCGTGACGACCGCCTCGAACGTCAGGCGCACCATTTTCTTCTTGGTGCCGTCGTCAGCCTTTCCGCTCCCGGCCTTCTGCATCCGGCCCAGCCCCTTGCTTAACTGCACCGCCACCTTGAGTGGCTTCTCGAATAGCTGCATCCGCCGTTTCCTTTCCTGATCCAGGGGTCCAGCCCCATGCCGTGTTGCCAACCTCGACGCAGTACCGCGCGCTCTCGGCCTCCTTGGCCTTGCTCTTGGCGGTGTAACCCAGTTGCGTCGCTGCCGCACTCACGGCATTGTCCATCTGGGTTACGCCGGGCTTCATGGCGAGCAACAGCCCGCGCACGAAGTCACGCGCTTCATCGTCCAGCGTTTGCTTCGTCGCGCGCTCCCACAACTCCAGGAAGCACGCCGCGTTCTTCAACGTCCGTTTCGTCGTCGGCGAATAGCCCACCACGCCGCCGTCTACCGCCACAGGCCGGCCTTCTGTCAGCGTCTTGAGCGCATCTTCGCACGCGCCGCTCAGCGCCGACGCCACCGCCCAGAAGCGTGCGATCTCTTCCGGCGCTGCCTTCGGCGACAGCGCGTGGAACTTCACGCCGGCCGCCGCCGCACCAAACGCTTCACACTGCGCCCGGTAGTTGCAGCGCAGACACCCCATCCCCACTCGCGCCTTCCCGTCCGACATGTCGCCAGCGTCCATCCAGAACTTCACCCGCTGCCGGCGCTGCCGCAACTCGGCTTCGTGCTCCTCCTCGCTCTGCACCAGCAGTTTCGTGAAGACGCGCCCGACGCGCACGCCGATGATGTCCACGCTGTAGGCGTCCGCCTCGGGGTACATGGCCTTGAGTGCCGTGAAGATCACGTCGCACTGGATCGAGTCCAGTTCGTCGGCGGTCACGTGCCAGCCCGTCTTGTAGTCCTGCGCCCAGCCGACTTGAAGCTCTCCAAAGTCCGGGTCGTCCAGCTTGGTGGTCCCCACCACGTCACAGATCAGGCGCACGTGCCGCGCCGGCGAATCCCACTCCACCTTCCGCCACTGTGGATCAAACGCCACGCCGTGCTCGTACTCCGCCCAGCGCGGGAACTCCCACCACTTGGTGAACTCCTCAGCCAACTGCTTCCCGGCCCAGACGTGCTCCGGGGCCATGCTCTGGGTCAGTGTCAGGGCCGTGGACTCGATGGCGCCCCAGGGTTCCTCGTTTGCCTTGCGCTTCGCCCCCGCCGCGTGCAGGCAGGCGTGCGCCGCGATCCCGATGGCTGCGGCCTCTGGGCCTTCCACCTCGTACTCGCGCTCCCGCGACGCGCGGTACAACGTCACCGCGTAGGGGCAGTTGCGCGTGAAGACGTTCAGTGCTGTCGGCGACCACTGGTTCATCGCTGGTCCTCCACATCGCTCTCCGCGCAGCGGTGAACACATTCCTTCGCGTGCTCGTGTCCGCACGAACATCCTCCGCAGCGCACTGTCGGTCCCACGGTCTCACCGCATTTGTGCGCGCACTCGTTTTCCTTCGTGGCGTCCTCGTTCGGAGCAAGCTGCGAACCTCTGTCCCTCAACGGATACCGCGTTCCGTGGGGGATTGTGGTTCTATCCGACCTTTCATCATCCAATGTGAAGGGGAAGATGAAATAGTTCGCGTTGCGACAGGCGCGCTCCGCCTTGCTCTCCGTGCTGAACACTCCTTGGAACTCCCACCTCTGCGGCATTCCATCGCGCATCCGTATCTGCCCACACAACCATAATCTCGTTTTCACGCGCGCTCCTCCTCGTCCTCAAGCGGATCAATCACCGTCCCCTGTGCCTGCCGCACGTTGCGCGGCATTCCTGGATTCAGCGCCGCGTGTGCCGCCTCGTCCATCTCCTGCACCGTGTGCCCCGGCGGCGGCAAGGCCCCCAAGGGCTGGGGCTGTGCCAGCGCCAACTGCGGACCCATCGGGTCGTGCTGCGCAAATTCGTGCGCTTGGCGTACCCATGCCATGCGGTCGCCCTCTGTCGAGAACGACACCTCCGGGAAACGCTTCTTGCCCTTCACCCGCTCCTTGAGGTGCATCGTGAACGGCAGGCCCAACACCGGAAACGCACCCGGCGCATACCCAAGGTGCTCGGCGATACCCACCACGCGCTGCGCGTCATTCGCCGCGTCGCCCTTCGGAAGTTGTCCCACGATCTCGTTGAACATCCCCTCCAGGTTCGCCAGCGAATTCCACGACTGCGCATCCCATTCCATCACCAGCCGCGGCAACAGCTTGTTCTCGTCCGGCCAGTCCAGTTGCGCGATCAGCCACACGTGCGGATGACACCACGTCCCCTGCCCGCGCGGCCCTGATCCTTCCGCCGAATACGGACACAGCCGATTCGGACACGGGATCGCCTTGACCACGCCGCCGATGAACCGCTTGGCTTTCACAGCGTCGCCCTTGCACCACCAGCCCTGCGGCGGCGATTGCTGTCCCTCGGGCGCCTTGTACGCGCCCAGGTAGCTGCCATACGTTTCCTGCACCGCAAAGTTCACGACCTTGCAGCGCAGCATCCGCGCCTTCGCCGGGTGGCAGAAGTTGAACGCCTCGAAGGCTGGGTGCGGCTCGCGGATTGGTTTGCCGCTCGCCACCGCCGAGGTCACCGGCTGCATAATGGCGAACGCATACTCCGCCCCTTCCGGTATCCCCGTGAACGGCCGGATTGGCTCCCAGCGCTTTGGATCGCCTGTGGGTTTGCGGCGCAGCAGTTCAACGACCGCCGCTATAGACCTGCGATGATGGAGTTCCCCGACTCCCCGAAATTCGTCCGTCATGTTCCTCGCCCCTTAGCGGGTCACCACTCAGTTCTGCCATGCACGCATCGCGTGCCCGGACAATCTTCTGTCGCACCTCGTCGTCACGCCCCTGCCGCATGAATGCCGGCGCACTGCACGCCGTCGAACAGCAGACCATCGGCAGTGTTTTCACAAACGCATCCGCCAGCGGCACCATGCTCGTCCCGCCCCACCACGCCGTCATAATCCGCGTTTTCTGCGGTCCCGTCAAGCCCACGGCGTTCATGCAGTGCAACCCGAGTTCCGTGCAGTAGAACTGCGGCTGGCTCGTCGGCCGGAACGCGAAGTTGTACGCCATGCCCACGGCATCCAGCGCCGCCGCCACGATGCCGCGGCGCTTCGTGTCGTTCTCCGTGGCCCTGACCGCACAGACGTAATCGTAGTGAAAGAGCACCTCACCCAGGTCTTGCACGACCACGCCTTCCTTGATCGCGTGCGTCACAGTCCTGGACCACGGCACCGTCTCGTCACGCATCGGCCGCGCCTTGAGGATGAACCCGGTCGCGGCGTCCCGTCCCCCCACTTGGCACGGTCCCGTGTACACCGCCAAGTGCTTGAATGCGCCCGGTATCGCGCGGTTCTGCGGCAGGAACTGATCGGCCCTGCACAACAGGAAGTCGCCCGGTTTCAAGAGCCGCGTGAAGACGCGGTAGTCGTCCCACGTGAAACGCTGCCGGTGCTTGCCCACCACCACCGCCGGCCACGGCCACAGCGCCACCATCTTGGCGCTGCACCAGAGATCACCACCGAGAGACCCGAGCACTTCGTTAATCATCGCCCGCCTCAACCACCCAACAGCGCCTTCAACGTCATGCCGAGAATGCCGATCACCACGCTGCTCGCCGCCTTGCCCGCCGCGGCATACAGCCGGCGCTGGTGTTCGTTGTTTTCCTTCTGTGCCTGCGAAATCAACTGGAGCAACTGGTCGCGTTTCACCAACACTGCCTCGTGGTCCGCAATCTGTTTCACGGACGCATCGGCGGACAGCGGCGCAATGGGCAACGTCACGTAGGTCACGTTGAGCATGATCGCCTTTGCGTTCTCATCGCCCACCGCCAGCGCATCCTGCCGGTTGTCGTTCACGAACGCCTCGGCTGCCGCTTGCAGTGCCGCCAGGATGTCTGGTCCCAGCGCCTTCATGTTCTCTGCCAACAGGTTCGCGTCGAGCAACGGTAACTGCACCATGTGTTCCTCCATCGCGTCTCTCACCATTCCTTGGCGGCCAGGGCATCGGCCTTGGCCTGCGCCTTGCGTAGTGTTGCGGCAATGTCGCCGAGCAGCACGGCCTGACACATCAACGCCTTGCGATGCGATTCCAGAAACAGCCGCACATCCTCCTGGCTCTCCAGTTTCAACGCCGTGAGGTGCCCTTCCATGATCTCCATCCCGCGTACTCGGGCCGCCGCCGTGTCCGCTGCATCCAGGATTGCACGCACCGTCACAGCATTCAACGTGCGGCGCTGCATCAACGCCTGGGACAGGTTGTCCAGTCCGGCCGCCTGCGCATTGAGACCGTCCTGATGCAGCTTCACCCAGCGGAGAGCATCCGGCACTTCATCCAGTTTCTTCGCTGTCAGCAGCGGCGTAATGGTGCGGAACGCCATCGCCCGCTCCTTGGCGGAGACAGACGCCGCGAAGAACAGATTCACGTTCTCCTTGCTCACGTCTTTGCACCCGGATGCCAGTAGCAGCATGACCAACATCGCGCTCACGCTCATAGACCTTCGTCGCATCACCCGTTCCTCCTCAGAGCCGCGCCTGTGCGCGGTAACGCCCCTCAGCCCGGCGCCGGCTCGCCTCCAACAGCAGGGCCACAAGGCCCAGCATCAGCACTCCGCTGCTCACCACGATCCAGAACTCCGTCCGGTTGCGGCTGCGCTCCATCGCCAACGCCATGTCGTTCTGCTGCCCCAGCGCTGCCTGCATCTCCCGCGTGAACTGCACCGTCTGCATGTACGCATCCCGCCCCGCCTTCACCGTTTGCTCCGTCTGTTCCAACTGGTTTTTCAGCCCCACCTGTCCCGCCGCCAGCCCCTCCAGCTTGTTGCTCAGGCTGGCTACCAATGCCGCAGTCGCCGAGGCATGGGTTTGAAGATTCGCTGTCACGTCCGCAGTGAGGGCAGCGCGTAGATTTGCGCTGAGGCTTGCGGACGCCTGCACCTGCGTTTCCACCGACGCCTGCAAGCGCAGCAAGTCCCCCCCGATACCCTGCACCTTCTCCCCCAGCTTGGCCACCTGGACCCCAAGACCCGTCAGCGAGTTGTGCGTCTGGTTGGCCGAAGTCTGCACCTCCGCCAGCAGGGCCGAGTCCGGCTGCTGCGGAAGCGGCTGCACGACGACGGGCGCCGTAGTTTGGGTGACGTTTTCCCTGGAGCGTTGGTCGCCGACGCAGGCTGGAAGGCTTGCCAAGACCAGGCTCGCAACTGAGTACCTCAACAAAGTCATCCAGCGAAACGTTGAGCACACGCGCGAGTAACACCGCATTGGCCAACGTTGGCAGACTGTCACAGTTTTCGTAGCTCCTCAGCAACTCTTGCGATACCCCTATTGAATCAGCAATCTTGGACAAATGCAAGGCCCGCTCCACACGAATTTCACGCAGCCGAGTGCGCAACACAATCTTTTCCTGCATCCGTCACCCCCACTTCACTCTGTAATCAACAGGCCGCACTCGCGGGAACAGAACGTCTCTGCATTGAACTCGAACCCCACTTTTTTCCACTGACCCCAGGAATTTCGCGCCTTGTGAATTTCGAGAACACGGTTGTACACGTCCGTGGTTCGGCCTGTGGTCACACCAAAGTCGCCGCTCTTGGGCTCGGGCAGATTCGTCAGCCACACGATGGTCTGGCTGAACCGCTGGTAGGTCGCGCCGCCGGCCATGTCGTCCAGCTTGTTCCCGGCTGCCCCCTTCTGCCCCTTGCGTGGATGCGTGACCAGGATCACGCTGGCGTCGTACTCCGTGGCAATCTGGTGCGCCGCAATCACCACGCGGTGATCCGCCTGCCACTGTTTGTCGCCACCCTCCATGCACGTGATCGGGTCCACGGCGATGATGCGGGCACCGGCCGCGGCGCGGGCGCGCATCCATTCGATGAACACATCCGGCGTCAAACTTCCCAAGGGTGCCGAGAATATCGTGCGTCCGAAACTGTTGGCAAACGTCTTGGTTTCCGCCACCGCCGCGCGCGCTTCCACGGGATGTGCTGTCTGCCACTCGCCGCGGGTCATCGCCGCGTTTTTCAGACGTTGTGCGACGGCGCGCTGGAGGTGGTACACACGTTGTTCCTCCAACTCCAGCACGGCAATGCGTACTCCGCGTTCATGCCAATATGCGAGCGCCTCCAGCAGCCACAGACTCTTCGTGCTGCCCGGCGGCCCGCAGAGGATGGTGAGCGTGCCTGGCAGCAAGGCTCGCGTGGCATTGCTCACCGTGATCCACGGCCACGCAATCGGCGTGCGCTGCCCTGCAATCGCGGCCTCCACCTCGCTGTGGAGTTCTCCGGCTGGACCAAGGTCTTTTGCAAATTCCAAGACCGCTTCGATGGCCAGCCGCTTCTCGGCGTTCGTGCCGCTCCCAAAACTGGCGATGTAGTCTACGCAGTCGCCCTTCGGTGCCAGCCCGAGCCCATCGCACTCAATCCAGCGCACGTCCGCGATGTTCGCGAGCACCTCTGCCACCTCGCGCATGTGCTCAATCCCCGTGCGCCGGCCGTTCTTCGGATCGGGCGGGTCGGCGTCGGGCCACAGATACGCCGTCTTGCCCTTGAGCGGCGACCAGTCTGCATGGCGGGCCTTACCCGCACCGCCGGGACTTGTGGTGGCGACAATCCCGATCTCATGCAGCGCGTGGACGCACTTCTCGCCTTCCACGACGACGACGGCCGCGGCACCGGCGATTCGGGCGCGATTGTAGAGCGGCAACAGACCCTCCGGCCCGCGCATCACGTATCCATCCGGGCCGTGGTGCGCTTGCCGAAAACTCTTCTTCCCGTCGTGTTTCTCGATGCGAAACACCACCATGTCGTGGTGCTTGGTCTCCGGGTGCGTGTAGATGTAGCTGGCCGCGATGCGCCCGTCCTGCGCCGACCACGCGACGGCCTCTGTGAGCTTCTCCAGCGTGGCGTAGGTGGGATGCTGCTTCTGCTCCGGTGGCGCCGGTGCTGGTGCCGGAGCGGCTACCGGCGCGCGGGCGGCGGCGTGCTTGGTGTTCAGGTCTTTGAGCACATCCGTCACACTTCTGCGTGTCGAAGCAGCGATGACATCCACCACGTCGCCCCCCACGCCGCACGACGCCGCTTGGCATTTGTACTTCCAGACACCGCCATCCTCGTACACTCCCGCGCTCGCTGTGCGGTCCTCGTGAAACGGGCATTTGATCTCGCGGCCCTCGTTGCGTATCTCGGCGCCGGCCGCCTGAAGTTCGGACAGCAACAACGCTTTGTCACAGCGGAGCGTGTTCAGGTCAACCATGCGCCAGCGCCTCCTCGTCGGCCGCTGCCTTCAGGCGTGCAATGTCCTCGTCGGTGCCCGGCAGGAACGGCACCTTGAATTCCTGCGTTTCGTTTGAATCATCACCGCGCCGTTGCCACGTTTCCGGGTCGTCCTCCCACCTGCCGGCGTTGAACCACGTGGCTGGGTGTGGCGTGTACTGCCCCGCGCGGCCGGCGGGACTGGCGGCAAAGGCCACGACCTTCGGCATGAGTGCTGCGAAGCTGCACGATATAAGTGCTTTGGCTATGGCTTTGAACGCGCCCTGTTTTCCGACGTGCCGTGGGTAGGCTTGGTACAATGCTTCGATCTCTGGCGTTATCACGACGGGTGACTTCTTCTTTTTCGACTTCTTGTCAACACAGGCTGTTTTTTCATCGCTCTCACGCTCAAGCGGCTGTTCGCTTGAGCAAGAGTCTGTTGTTGTTGAGGGGCCGGGGCAAGGGGCAAGGGGCAAAGGGCAAAGGGCAAGGGGCAAAGGGCAAAGGGCAAAGGGCAGGACGCCGTTGGCTGCCAACGGCGGACAATGGCTGCCGTTGGCTGCCAATGGCGGACAATGGCTGCCGATGAACTCCAGTATCTCGGGCGTTGCCTTAAACCATTCGCCATTCAACGCGCTCGCTGAAAAGCGCTTGTGTAGGTCTAGCTCTTCGCGGAGCGTCCCGCGTATAGTTCCAAGAATCGAGAGCTTTTCTGGCGATCCGGTCTGTAGCGCCTCAAGCCGCGACTCCAGCGAGGTCTCGGTGAAACCTATCTTGATCGCCTTACTTTTTGCCGCCTGAATGAAGTAGATGCTCGGCTTGATATTCTTTGGTGTTCCCTTTGCATTAGCAAACACCTTGCCGTGTCGCCGGACGAACTTCTGCACCCCTCCGTCCGCGTGTTCACTCCAGTCGTGAACAATCAGTCTGCCGTTGTCTGCCGCGTCCAGCCAATGGCAGCCGACAAGTGCGTTGATGAGGTCGTCAGGGGACTTCTCCCAGCCTATTCCGTGGGCGATGTCTGCGTTTTCAAAACGTCCAATGTCTCCCAACGGAGCGTACTTCGCTGTCCAGTGCCAGATGTACTCCATGATACCGACAGCCGAGTAGACCGGAACGTTCAATGCTCTTGCCAGCGCGAGCATCTTCGGGTGTTCTGGTGTCCCCCGCTTCATGCGGCACCTTCCTTGCGCACGGCGCGCGCGATGCCCGATAGGTATCGTCCAGCGGATGAGTAGTGAATACCGCGCGCGGCCGTCTGTCCAACCCAACTGATAACCGTTTGAGGATCGAATTCGACCATGAGGTTGCAGACGTGGGACACGAGCGCGTGTTGCGCCGACGGAACGGCAAATTCACGGCAGAGTAATTCCTCAACAGAAGCGCGCATATCTGCCTGAGCTTCTATGGTGCGCACCGCCAGCTTTGCCGCGTCGCGTTGTTCCATGTACTCTTGCGCGCGGCGGCGGTCGTTCTTGTCGTTTGCGCCGCGCTCCAGAATCTTCGCTCCCTTGCCGGCGTTGCACTCAGAACATGACGTGATGAGATTCGCCGGCTCGGCCCCTCCGCCTTCCTTGACCGGCATCATGTGGTCAATGACGAGCTTCACATCCGGCGGAGTTTTTCCGCAGTAGCGACACGTGAAGTTGTCGCGGTCGAAAACGTCGAAGCGGAGCTTCTTCGATAAGGTTGTGCGCTTGCCCATCATGCTTGACCTCGTGAAAGTCCGCCGCGCCCGCCGACGAAGAGGGCGCAAGAAGCGACCTTGCCTTTGTGGGCAACGGGCGCGGCGAATTCCAGAATGATCTGCACGGTCTCACGTTCCTCTTCGTCAAGAACACTTCTACCCTGTCCCGCGCTGCCCGCCAACGACTTTTACGAGAAGCCCGGCATATCGCAAACATGCAACGGCCACGATGTTTTGAGCCGTAAACCGTGAAAGGTTGCGATACAACTGCGTTAGCCTGTGCCACACAAGCGCCAGATGGGGTAGTGTGGCGATTTTCAACAACACGTGCATGACGTTTTTCGTAGTTTGCGCACAACAGACGTTCATCGGACCACCCGCCTGACTTCTTCAGCACGCTGCCAGCACACAGTGCAGAGCCACTCGCCCTTGTTGTTTCGTGCTTGTGGCGATTCGCATGGTGCATAGCACTTGGCGCAGCGTACTACGAATGGCACGCGCCGCGTGCGTCGTCCCAACTCAGCGTCAGCCATGCAAGACCTCAGCGTGTTGGCGGCGCGCCCCAGCAGGAGTCACTGAGGCTAGGCAGAATTTCTCCTGCTGGGGTCGCGCCACCATCTTCAATTGTCGGTTCGTTTGTGCCTCGTGTGACACGCTAACCATAGCACACCGTCATGTGCTCGTCAACGTTTTTCCACCCTCGCCAGCACCGCCTCGCCAACTGCCAGCAAGTCGTTCACACACCGTGAGTTCAGCGTCACCATCTGCACTGCAATCCCGTATTCATCACGCAGTAAATCCCGCTTGATCTTGAACTCCTTCGTCTCGAACCCCTTCACGTCCTCGACCACGTTACTGGTCACACTGTTCTGCCCCACCGTGGTGTAGGAGAAATCCGCGATGTACGACCGGCCGCAATGGAACTTGAAACGTGGCTGGAGCACCAAGTCTCTGAGAGCCTCTCGCTCCACCAACAACAGCAACTGCACGTAGCGCGCCGCTTCCATCTTGCTGTGCCACCAGCGCCCAGCGAACTGGATGCGCGTCGCGTTGTGTTTGTTCAGGCGCCGGCCGCCGCGGCCCGCGCGCATCAGCTTCAACAACTCAGCCCTGCTTGACACCACCTGCATCGCCACGCGCCCGCTCCCCACTGTCGTAGGCCCACTGAAACCTGCTGCGCAGTTCACGCCACCTGTCTGCCATCCGCCCCATGTGCCAGCCGCGCACGCCCGTCCCACAACACAATGTGCATGTATTTGGGAACGGGCCAGCGCACCCGCAGGGTTGGCGCGCTCGCAGCCGCGCAAAGGCCCCGCTCAGGTCCATCTCCTCCTCGCGTGCCGCCTCGTACCGCCGGTCACCATCGTCCTCATCGCCCATCGTAGCTCAACTCCGCTGGTCTGCCAAGATGCACCTTCCCCTCCAAGACGCCGCCGTGGCCCTTGAACCAGAAGGGAATCCCGTGGTATGCGCACTGGTGCCGCAGCAAGGCGAACGCGCCCGCCGGTGTCGGCCTGGCTTGTCGGCCCGACTCCGGCCCCGTGATGACCCACCGCAGTCCCCGCTTCTGTTGGATGCTCCAGAACCATGCCTGCGGCAGGCGCATCTCCTCCAGCAACGGCTCGGCGCTCAGAAAATTGCGCCCCCAGCCGATCCGCAGCAGGTGTGGCACGCGCTCGTTGGCGTTGCGCATCGTGCCGGCCGTCACCCCCAGCCACACGTTCGTCGGAGGCCAGGCACCTGAGACGCTCGACTCGGTGGCCGCCGTCAGCGCCGGCGTCAACAGGAAGTTCGCCATCCGCTCCGCACGCTTTGTCAGGACGATGAAGTTGTGCCGCGGACATCCACGCATGACCCGGAACACCTGCACGATGTGCCCATCCGGCACCTGCTCGTGGAATAAGTCGGCCAGTGGGCAGACGAAGATCGTCCGCGGCATGGCCAGCTTGAGCGGCTCCGGCAGCGCCTGGAGGCGTAGCGTCACGCCGAAGCCTTCCTTCACGCCCCAGAGCTTGCCGAAGCGCCGCACCATATCAGCGGCATAACAATGCTCGCACTCCTCAGACAGTTTCGTGCAGCCGATCACCGGGCTCCACGATTCGTTCCACCACTGCGTCGGTTTTCGGGCCATGTAGTTTTCCAATCGAAACCTGAGCCATGAGCAGTCCGTCGTGAGTGACGATGACGCTCTCCATGCGCGGCACAGCACCGCACCCCTCGATCCGCACATTGTCCAGCCGCATCGTCACCACGGTGCGCCGCGCGCGCACCAACTCTGCCGCCTCATCGGCGCTCAGTGCGATCACACAGTCCGCCATCACTCCTCCTTCGCAAACAACTGCGACGCGGAGTCCTTCCGCGGACGGCCAGGGCGCCGCTTCGTCGGAACCGGGAAGTTGCGCGGCGTCAGGTCCGCCGCCGGCATGGGCGCCGTCGTCGTCGCCTCAGCCCGCTCCCGCAGCGACATCGGAAACGCCGGCGGTGGCGGTGCAGGGATAGGCAGCGCTACGGGAGCATCTGCCGGCACCACGGTCTCGGCCGGTGCTGCCGCGGGCGCGTCCTGCAAGGTCACGATGTTCGTGCCCTCAACGATCTGGATTGCCGCCGGCCCGTCGTCGCCCACGCGCTCCAGCCACACCTGGAGGTTGTGCGCCTTCGCCACCTCCTCCACCGTCGCCATGCTCTGCGCGTCCAGCAATGACCCGTCGCGGATGAAACACACCTTGAGCGTCGGGTTGCACGCCGCCGCCAGGGCCAGCCCGACCTTGATCTGTTCCGCGCGCGATGCTTGGCACAGCAGCACACCCTTGTACGTCAACTGGCCGGCGTCGTCCACCGAGAGGTCCGACACCGGGAACTTCGCGTGCTTGAATGCGTCCGCCCGCTCCGCCAGATTGCGCCGCAACGCATTCTCCAGCTTCTCCACCGTGGCGCGCCCCGCCAGCACCTGTGCCTCCAGCGCCGCGCGTTCCTGCGCCTTCCGCGCCAACGCATTGGTTCTCTCGGCCGCCGCCACCGCCTCATGGGCCGCCGCCACCTCGGCGTCCACGTTGGGCACCGCGGCCAGCGCCTGCACACACGCCTCGTAGTTCGCCGTGCGCTGCGCCAGCCGCGCCTCGGCGAGTTGCAGCGCTTCCTTCGTTTTGGCCACGTCCGCCTGCGCCGTCTGCATCTCCGCCTGCGCTGTCTGTGCCTGTGCGGCCTTCCCCTGCTGCACCGACTGCTCGCCGCGCAGAACTGACGCGCGCTCCAGCAGCGTCTGCACGGACACCTCGACCGGCGGCGCCTCGACCGGCGGCGTCTGCGCCAGCACCGCCTCGCGCTGCGCCAGCACCCGGTTGCTGAGCGCGCGTTCCTCGTACAGCCGCGTGTACGCCTTGCCGTGTTCCTCGATATTGAGGTCCAGTGGACAGAGCTTGAGCAACACCGATGCCTGCTGTTTTGCCGGCATGTCCGCGAACTTCACCGGGTCCAGCGCCACCTTGGCCACCAGTGAGTCCAACAGACTCTGTGGCGACTTGTAGGTCAGCCCGTCGCGGTTGGACACGTCCAGGTAGGTGTTCTCCGCCGTGAAACGGCGGGTCACCACGAGGTCTTCCGTCGTCAGCACCACCAGCGCGCGCTCCGCCCCCTTCCGTATCGGCTCCGGGATGGCCCAGTCGCCGCCACCTATCGCCGCGCAGATCGCGTCCAGAACCGACGACTTGCCGGCCGCATTCTCGCCGGCGATGATGACCGTGCCAGGCGCCGGTGGCAGTTCAATCTTGACCGCGGTCAGGCGCTTCACGTTCTCCGCCTGAAGTCCGATGATGTGTTGTGGTTTCATGCACTCCCCTTCTTTGCCAGTGCCAGCACTATGTTGCCGGCAGCCTTGTCTCCGCATCCCCGCGCCCGCCGCAGGAATGCCACGTTGCCCAGGCGAATTGCCTGCCACACGTTTTCCGGTTCACCCAAGTCCACAATTCCAAGGGCCGTTGCCGGCCCTACCCGTTCCACTGTCAGCAGGGCCTCGAATAGATCACGATCCGCCGCGGTGTAAAAACCGTACAACGACTCCTCTTCCTCGCGCACGCGGTGATGCACAAAGATGTGTTGCGAAATCGCTTGTCCAGCGAACCCCATGTCCTTTTCCAGCAGGTGCTTGGTCCTCTGCCCCACCCGTACCAGATAGCCTATGCCGCCCACGGCCACCACGCAGTCGGCGCCGCGCCACGTCACCGTGCCCTCGATGAACTCGTACATCATGCCCCCTCTCGGTTGATTTAAATGTGCCTCGCCTCGCTTTGCCTTGCCACGCACGGCCATGACGTGCCAGACCGCGACGTGCCCGGAAATTACGCCGCAACCACAACTGCACCACCAAGATCATCCGGGCCGTCCCACAACTGCTGGTGCCCGCGAGCCTGCCGCCGCTCCACTGGCCGCACGTTCTCCATGAACCACAGACAGCGTCCGGGCCGGATGTCACCGACCAGAATCTCCAGCTTCGACACCGGCCTGCCGCCCACTACCATCCCCGCCACCCACTCCGGCGGCACCTTCACCACATCCACAAGCTCAACCATGCAGATGAACCGCCCCAACGTCGGAAAGTACCCCTCCGGCAGCAGCCGCTTGAACGCCGGATCGCGCACCAAGTCGCGCTGCGCAGGCCCCCACGCTGCCCCACCGTGAATCAGCAGCGACCCGCGATAAGTGGTCCACCACGAGCGTGTCTCGATGCGCTTCTGTCCCAGGCCCACCAGGTCCGCCCACGGAGCCCACAGCGTCAATGCCTTCATGCGCCCGTCTCCTGTGCCGTCGCCGGATCTGCCTTGCTCGCCGGAACGCCGCCCAGATCAGCAATCTCGAACACGATTCCACGACAGAATGGTCGCCCTTCCTCCAGAATGTCGAAGCTCGCATGGGGTACGTCAATCTGGTACGTCCAGGAATACCCGCAAGCCTCTGCACCCCCATCGCACCACAGGCACTTCAACGTTGTATGGCGCATCTGTTTCCGCTCGAAATACTCCTCGGCGGCGTCCTCGCTGGTGTGGTCTACCTGATCCCAGCCATGAAAGACGCTGCCGTCCTCGCACAGCACGACCTCACCGCCAGAGTAACATCCGATCTCGTCCTGGATCGCGCCCCGGAACTCCACGTTGTCGTCCGAGTATCCGAAGACCACCACGAGGCCGGACGATAGCGCACGCGCCTCCTCCTCGGGCGTGATCTCCTTCATCATCGCGCGCCCATGCAGCCGTGCTGCCAGTTCTTCCTTCGTCATTTCGTGTTCTCCTCCCCTGTTTTCTGTGCCTCAATTTCCATCATCCGCTTGATGTGCGCCCTTGTTCCTCACAGCATGGACCTCCACAGTTGCAGTTTGGTCTGCCACGCCTCTGGCAACTCGTCTACCGGCATGTATCGGATAAGCTCGACGATCTCTCGCAACATCGAGCACGCATCATGCCCGCCACCGCACGAACCGCAGATGCAGATAGCAGCGCCACCGCTACCGTTGCTATCGCGTTCATGCGCCGCGTAGCAGGCATCGTAGAGCGCCTGCCAGCGCCGGCGCACAAGTGCCCTATTTTCCGCCGTCGTAGGGCCAGTAGTAGTCACCTTCGGAACCTGATCCGTCATCATCGTGTCTCCAATGTGCGAGCGCGTGCACAACACGCAGGGCACAGGTCTTTGTTCGGCCTTATGTGCGTAGCGCAGGACACACAAATCGGCGCGTCGCACGTCTGCACCGCGTGCGGAGGATACCCGCCGCTCACGATCCCGTCACATAGGAGCGTGGCCGGCTTGCCGCAGCCAACGCACGGCTTGGGCCTGTTACTGCGGCCGCACACAATGGCGGTGCTGCCGTCTTTGAACTGCACGGTCTTGCACGGCATGAGCCTTCCCCCTCCTCACCAGTACACCTGCATCGGTACGTTCACCTTCTCCACCACCACGCTCATATCGTATTTGGCTCGCGTCTGCTCCCACTCACACAAAACCACCGCGTACTCATTGCGTTCCAACCGCTCCGCCAACCAACGCAGTTCTGCGATCAGCATTCGTTGCACCTTCAACCGCTCCAGCCTTGTGACCATTTCTCCTCGCTTCCCACCGGCGCCGTACCTCCAGCCGCGTCAAAATCGCACCGAGCCCCACCGCCTTCTCCTGCATCCCCAGCGTCAGATCGTAGTGCGGCAACCACTCGTGCGCCTGGAACCACTCCCGCCTCAACCCCAGCCGCGCCGCAAACCGGTGTAACTCCGCCTCCGTATCACCGAACAGGTGGCAGTAGTGCTGGTACGGCCACCGCTCTGACGGTACGCACGGAGACAACTCGTCCACAAATACGCTCATCGCCACACCTCCTTAGTCCGCGACCCGCCGCATCTCTTCGGCGTACTGGCGCTGGTAATGAACCCCGATTGTGGCACCGGGAGGAAACGTCGCCGTCCCGTGCTCGGGATGGTCTACAGTCATCGGCAGCGCACTGCGGAGGACAGGACCATCCAGCGCTGTCGCGTTCTTCCGCTCGAAGAACTCCACGCCCCGCGTTGTCCTCAGACAATGCCGCGCGCCCTGCGTCGCGCCTTGCACAAGCTGCGCCCTCGCCTCTGTCGGAACACAGTCGGCAGGGACGCCGGCAAGCGCGACGAAGTACACGTCACCCTGCCTGTGAAAGTCTCCTGGAGCCATCGTCGCATAGGACACAGGTTTCGGCTTGGATTCTCGGATTACCTTCGCACTCGCCTCCGCCTTCTCAAGCACCGACAGAATGTCGTGCATGTCGAACTCCTTTCGCTATGTTGCTCCGATTTGTCGCAGCCCAGCCAGCGCCGGACCGTCCAGGTATGTTGCCGCCTGTTCGCACGTGCGCACCTGCGGGTCTACCTCCATGTGGTACATCCGCCCCGTGCTCGGACATGTGCAGACGAGGTACATCCCATGTTTCGTGCGCGCGAGCGCCCGAAACCCATTGTGTGTGTGCGTATCTACGTCAATGAACTCGGCGCTGACCGCGCGCATGTATTTTTCCACGCCCATTCGCTCGATCATTATCCGCCGCACCTCTGCGTTGGTCTCGGCGTCAATCTGCTCGGCGGTCAGCGTCTGCGGCGCCTCTATAATCTGCCTGCTCACCGCTACGCCGTGCCAGTAGTACAAGGACCAACCGTCGCGCCACCGACAGAATGGGCCAGTCTCGCAGTGCGGGCGATTGTTGGCATCCCGATGGATGAACTCGGGTCTATCGGACACCATACAGAACTTCGCGTGCATGGCTCGCGGCCCGCCGTGAATGGCAGCGCTCTCGTAGTGTTGCCACTTCTTGTAGATGGGCAGGTCCAGCTTCGCCACGTGGCGGAAGAATGACAGGTAGCTGCACCACGAGGACCATTGATTCCCTCCATCCCACATCGAGTAATAATGCACACAGCAGCCCAACATGAGCCGCGTCAGTTCGGTCGCATCGCGAGTCGCAGCGTCGGTCTCAGCGTAAGTCGCATCGCGAGTCGCAGCGTGAGTCGCAGCGTGAGTCGCATCGTCGGTCGCAGCGGCAGTCGCAGCGTGAGTCGCATCGCGAGTCGCATCGCCAGTCGCAGCGGCAGTCGCAGCGCGAGTCGCAGCGGCAGTCGCAGCGCCAGTCGCAGCGGCAGTCGCAGCGTCGGTCGCAGCGCCAGTCGCAGCGGCAGTCGCAGCGCGAGTCGCATCGCGAGTCGCATCGCGAGTCGCATCGCGAGTCGCAGCGCGAGTCGCAGCGCGAGTCGCATCGCGAGTCGCAGCGCGAGTCGCAGCGCGAGTCGCAGCGTCGGTCGCAGCGTAAGTCGCAGCGTCGGTCTCAGCGTAAGTCGCATCGCGAGTCGCAGCGCCAGTCGCATCGCGAGTCGCATCGCGAGTCGCAGCGGCAGTCGCAGCGCCAGTCGCAGCGGCAGTCGCAGCGTAAGTCGCAGCGTCGGTCTCAGCGTAAGTCGCATCGCGAGTCGCAG
>ERZ1292642.637-Hain-H14-01um-R1-637-length-19172-cov-5_pt1 | contig 19172 bp, 23 predicted proteins | sample MGYA00564403_ERZ1292642 | MGnify/ENA primary metagenome ERZ1292642 (study PRJEB36523, sample SAMEA6512643) | groundwater metagenome | collected 2019-01-09 | study: AquaDiva: Metagenomics assemblies of 32 groundwater samples | reverse complement strand
AAAATATCTTGAACTAATTTTATTTCTTTGTCGGAAATAGAAACTTTATCTTTTACTTTTTGAGAAAAATTAATCAAGAATTTACGATCATTTTCTGGAATATCAGACCACCGACCAACGGCTTTAATTGATAAACCAGCTTTAGGATTATCTATAATATCTCCAACTTTCTTTGCTCCTCGGTTACCAATAAACTCTAAACCTTCCCCAGTTCGATATAGTATTTTACCACCAATAGTTGCTATCGGAGTAATAGCTTTATTCATTATAAACTCCCAAACATTACGGGTAATCCCACGAGTGGCTGGATCATGGATTGATTTAATTCCAGCTTCTTGAATACTCTTCAAATTTCCATAATCAATATATGCCTGTTTGCCATCTTCACCGACATATTTGTAAATAATCTCACGAGCCTTCCGCGCAGCAATATCTTGGACACGCTTTAATGAACCACCGATAGGTTTTCCTTTATAAACCGCCTCGGGTAAAAGTTCAGCCCAGCTTTCTTTGTATTCTTGCAACTTAGTTAAACCAATTTTCCCTACTTTCTGATATGGTTCAGCAAAAGCATCAAAAGCCTCGAGCATTTGGTTCTTTTTAACTCCGGTGGTTTCCTTCAAAACCTCTTTTTTGACTAGATTCAGAAAACTTTTAACATTAACTGCTCCTTTAACTTCAGAAAGTTTGGGCGCAACAATACCAAACCACAAATCTTCTGCCGCTCTTTTAGCTTTTACGCCCAAACCCCATTCAGTTCCAGTTAAACCATGACGGGCGGCCGTTTCAGCTGGAGTAATCGGTGGTGTACCAGTTTTTACCGGCTCTCTAGTCAAAAGATTTTTAATCCGGCCGAACAATGTCGGTTGTTTAGCTTGATATGATTGTAAAATTAGACGACTGCTCTCCTTAGGTATAACTGTCAAACCATACGCGGCTTTTCCGGCACCTTTTAATCCAGTTCCGACAGTTTCAATTACTCCACCAGCCAATTTTGGAACAGTTTTCACAGTACTTAACGCCCCTCTAACAACTTGTTTAGATACTAATGGTATTCTATTAACAATCGGTTCGCCAACCAGTCCTAAGGCAACATTGATACCCGCTTCAAAGTTTTTAGCCATTACTGGGTTTTCTGATGAAAATTGTTCCCACTTATTTCCTAATCCCGATAAACTTTCAAACACACCCTCCACTCCTCGACTCATAGCAATATCTTGAACGGTTTTATTATTACTTACAATATCAGCAATTGCTTTAGTACCTCCTTGAATAAGAGTAGTAATTGGCCTAAATACGGCCGAAACCGTCTGTCCTGCCGCTTGAAGACTAGTAGACAAAGGATTTTGTCCCGCATACGCTCTTTCTCCTATTTCCTTAAATCTTTGAGTTTCTTCTTGGTAACCTCCTAACAAATCACTACCGACCTTTTTCACCATATTGATATTCCCCTGTTTGAAAGTTGAAGGAGTTAATCCATATTTTTCAAAAACATTCTGAGGTTCTCTAATTTCTGCTCCAACAACTTGAGTAGGAGCCTCTACGGGTTCAATAGAATAACGTTGCCTATAAGTTTTAATTTGTTCTGGTGTAAGCATGTTATTGAGAAATGATACTTATAATATCCTCGGGTAGTAAATCTGGATTTTCTTGTATCATTTGATTAATCTTTGGATTTAGTTTTGATTTTTGTTCAATATAAATCCTTTGTAAATCAGATAACGAGTTCAAACTTTGTAAAGAATAATCACCGTATTGAGATGCTAAACTAGTATAACGATCATCAAGTGTTTTTTCTATATTACTTTTCATTGTAGAAATTCCTGCGCTGACCGCTGACGATCTTCCCCTAAACTTCTTAAATATGCCTGTTGCTGGATCAGGCAATATTCCTTTCAAAACTTCTATATCTGGCCCATTTAATACCCCGAGATTAAAAAATTCTTTAAGATTAAGAATCGTGGTTTGATAGGTTGACTTTAATTTTCCTTTTTTGCCACCAGGAATAGTTTGAAGTCCATATTCATTAAACTTATTCTCAAAATCCAACAGATATTGCAAAGAATCTTGACCTTTTCTAATTGCTTTGTAAGCATCATTGTTTACTAATTCCTTGTTGATCTTTAATGCTTCTTCCGGTTTCAAAATTACTTTACCAGAAGTATCCACCGTAATTGTCCCATCATCTTCTCTTTCAGCAATTTCGCTATAAATATTGGCAATTTGAGCCTTTTTGTAAGTTTCTTCTAAGGGTTGGCCAGCCAATTGAGCTTTCTGTAAATCTAATTGTCCTCGTTTATATTCCAAACCCAATTCTTCTTCTTCGGTTAAAGGTTCTGGTGGTAAGGTCGCTAACCTTTGCAAACCACCTGTTCCTAAACCCAAAATCTGTTCGGCATATCTTAATTGCTGGGGATCATTCTGGTAAGCGGCATATACCCCTCTAGCACCAATTTCTTTATTGTTCAGTAAAGTCGTAAGAGTAGAACGAGTATTATCTACCATCTTATTTTTATAATCCATCATCTGAAAACCAAAGTTCATCATCCGATCAAAACGCCGATCGGCTTCTTGGCGATCTTGGGCTTCCAATCCGATCATTGTATTCAGATATTGTTCTTTGCTATTTCTAGTTTCCAGTAGAGTATTATAGTTTTTAATAAGTTGTTTGTTTCGAGCACCAGTTAAAGCTAAAACTTGGCTGTCAGTTGAAAACCCTCCAGCTTTGGTTACTTCATTTCTTATATCGTCTTCTGTCCCCTCGATCACATTCTTCATATTCATCAATTCGGTATCCAAAGATTCCAAACCAGATGCTTTGAGCAAATTAGTATATTCTTGAGTCAAAGAAGTCCGCTGATTGGTAGGAGACATAAAATCTCTCCAAGTAGTCATTATTTCTTGGAAAAAAGGATCTTGAGGGGCTTGAAGCATCAAATTGTCTACTGGGGTCGGTTGTTGAACTTGCGGGGCTGGAGGTAAACCGTTTTGAACAGCTGATCGTCCGGCCGCTGCCGAATCTAAATCAGTCCCCGCTGGCGGTCCTTGTTGGAAAGCTTGTCTGTATCTTTGTAAAGATTGATTCAATCCCTGTAATCCAGTCCCTAATTGTTGACGCTGTTCTGGTGTCAAATTGGCTAAATTGGTGTTTTGAAGTCCAGTTAAAGCAGTCTGGATTCCCGGTAAAGGTAAAGCCCCGCCAGTATAGGGCGTCGGTTGAACGGTTAAGGGTGATGGTTGTTGAGCACTCGGAGGTAAATTGGGAGTTGTTTGACCAGTAGATGGTTGACCTAATAACTGGACATAATTTAGATTAAAAGACTCGTTACCGGTTGAAGTAACTGTTTCACCTGTATCTAATCTTTTTAATTGAGTTCCAGGCGCAAACTTACCCCTTCCCGCACCAGCGGTTGGATCATATCCGGTAAACGCCGGTGAAGAAGTAATTCCAGTTTGCTGAAAGGCGTAAGGATTTTCGTCAGCTCTAATCTCGCCTTGAGGATAAGCAACTCCCGTGCCGACATAAGATTTTGGATCGTGTTTAGCCATATTTTTATTATACTACTGTTCCCGTAGCATCTACAAAAGCTGTTCCTGACCACCAGACTGGTTTTCCAAGGGTGGTATCAAAATAAGACTGACCGGTAACCGAAGCAGTCGGACGACTAGCCGTTGCTCCATTCAAAGTAACATATTTTCTGTTGACCACCGATAGAGAATCAGTGGGGGTATCAGTTAATTTTCTGTCCACGAAAGCACTAGATTTCATATAATCTTTGACTAGCTTTTGAGATTCTTCTCGAATTGTTTTCTTCAGTTCTTCGTTTTCCATAATTATTTTCCTCCTTGAGTGTAATCAATTTCAACCTTAGTTATCACATGATTAGCTGAACCAGAATTAGTAATCCTTAATCCCAAAGCATAAGTCGGAACAATATCCGGCCGATACCAAGCAAAGTCAGTATTGGCAGTCAAATTAGTTCCGACGGTAAAAGTCTTACTAGAATTAGTTATCGGCGTTCCAGCAGAACCGATCAAAGCGATAGTAAATTCGTTATTCGTCACCCATGGCTCACCATAGATTCTCACTTCTTTGATTTTTACTTTTTTGGACAATAACTGAGTTTGGGTTTCATATACTCCGGCAATGGTTGTTCCCAAAGCTGTCGGCACAGTCGTAAATTTATACAATTTATACTTCGTTGTTGGAGCTGAATCAGTTTCTAAAGTAGAGAAATAGATTTTTGCCGATCCGACGCGGTTAGCCGTGTAACCAGCTGAAGAAGAACCATAAAACAAATTAGAAACTATCAAACAAACTGGTATCTGTATAATATCCGTTTGAGTCGTCGCTGAGATTCTAAACCAGCGATATAGACCTTCAGGGATCTCTCGATCATAGGCACCAAAAACATTTAATGATCCCTTTAGAACACTAGCGCTATTTTCTGATGCGGCAAATCCAACTAAATTTCCGCTGGAAAACATAGCATTGAAATTAGGTGAGATTGAATCGGGCAAACTGACTATTTTACTACCGCCAGAAAAGATCGCTGTGCCAGGCAGATCGTATCCCACGGTATAACCATAGGGACCGAAACTGATATTAGCGTTCAAAGAATAGGCATTAAACGGATTATATGAGGTGTAACCAGCATCGGTGCCATTCCAGTAAATTAAATAAGAATCAGCACTGGATAAACTGGTAGTATCTTGAGTGGCGGAAGTCAGATCGGGCGCCGATATTCTAGAAACGACTATTTGAACATAGTTTCCATCAGGGCTTACATCAATATCTCTCGTTTGCGTCCCTACTGGGAAAGCCGGAGAAAGTTTTGAATAAGTTACCACCGTGGCCGTTGAGTCTATTTCGACTAAATTCGTGCCATTGCCCCAGTAAGTTTTCCCATTAAAATTAACCGAGGGACGAGGAACGCTAGCGGTGTAAGAACCGGCTGCACCAATAAAGGTTTCATTCGTGCCATCAAAATCAATCCTCGTCACTCCCTTATCATGACCAATATAAATTCTCTCGGTTGAACCGAAAAATTGAATGCTTGAACCATACTTAAAAGTCGGTGACTGGGCTGATAGGGTGGCTAATAAGACAGGACTATCAAAATTCGGCGTAAAAGTTGTCGGATCATTGACTTGAATTTTATACAATCTACCCGTATGACCGATAGCATAGACATAAGTAATCCCAGATTCTAATCTAGGTCTCGCGGCCATAATCAAGTCAGTGATTACACTTTCACCCGAGTCTATTCTAGTCGGTTGTTCAAACCAAGTCAGATTCCCTGGTGAAGAAAAAGGATCATTGCCAAAAGTCGTAGCATATTTTGCCAAACCGTTATTTATATCTCCATCTTCGTAACGGGTTAAACGGCCACCGAAATTGTTAATGGTTAAAGTGGACATTAAGCGTAATGTTCTTCAACAATTACTAATCCCCCTTGACCACTTCCTCCAACCTGATTCAATGCCATACCTCCCCCTCCAGCACCACCATAATTTCCACCAGCATTTCCCGCACCAGCCGTGGCCCGTCCCGCCCCACCACCGCCATAAAAAGAATCACCTCCAGTGCCAGTAGGTGCTTGTAGGTTTCCGCCAACTACGCTACTTGGGCCGCCGCCACCACCGCCACCACGAATATTTATGTCTCCGCCGCCGCCAATTCCTCCCGTTCCGCCAGCCGAACCAGTTCCGGCAAATGCTTCTCCCCCCCCGCCGCCAGTGGCTGATAGAATAGAAGTAGTGCCGAATGAAGATTGTCCACCACTACCACCACCGCCACTAGAACCAACAACACTAGCGGCAATGATAATTGTTTCAGTCGCACTCAAAACAGACGAAGCGATAATTTTCTTGGCATATCCACCACCTCCCCCTCCAGCACCACCACCACCAGGACTTCCGGCAGAACCTCCACCACCCGCTCCGCCTCCACCGACAACTTCCACCACAATATAAGAAAGCAATGACGGTTTAGTCCAAGTTAAAGTCGAAGGGGTAGCATAAGTTAAAACTGATGGTCTTTGAACAGTCGCCCACCTGATACCAACATTTTGCGTTGAATCAGCTACCAAAATTTGATCATTGGAACCAATCGCTAGTTTACTCAAAACACTGGAACTCTGGGCGACTAAAATATCGCCCTTGGTATAAGAAGTCTGTCCTGTTCCGCCTTTGTTAGCCACTTGAACATGACCACCACCATCCGAAGCCGCAGCGCGGACATCATACATTAAAGTCCCAGTCGCTGAAGAAAGAGTGCCGACAAATGTCTGTAGTTCCTCCAAACCGGTATTTTGTGCTGATTCAATCGAAGAATGAGAAGGAGAATTAAGCCGATCAGTCGGATTAGGATCGGTGAAAGCTGTCAGGGTGCTTGGATAAGCCATATTAAGTCGCTTTGGCTATTTTAGTGTAGCTTGTCCCGCTGGCTTTCGACACCTTGGTGTAAGTCGCGGGTGTTCCGTCATAATTAACCGTTGAATCATCATATTCAATTGATGCTTGATCGTATTGTTCTTTGCCTAACGGATTGACTGGCGTATAGGTCGTCCCGCTTGCTTTAGATACTTTCGTATAAGTAGTCATTTCTAAAATTCCCACCCACTAATCCTCAATTTCTGGGGTTTAATCGGCTGTTGGGATTCGGGAGCTAAAATTCTAATAATATCCTCGATCCTTAATTTGTATTCCGCATTCAACGCTAAAGCCAGATCATCTTTCTCAAGGGATTGAACATATAAAGCAGCTACTCGGGCAGCCAGGCATCTAAAATCCAAAGATTGGGGGTAAGCGACTGTCGAAGAAGTCGCAGTATATTCCGTAGGCGTAAGAAAATAAAATAACCTGATTCCGTTGGTAATCGCCGTTTTCGGCACGGGAAATATTTCATAAGTATCACCACGATTGTCAAAAAGAGGATAAGCGGTAGATTGATTATTCCTTAACCAATCGAAAGAAGTCGTGCCTTGTAAGTTAGCGACATCCACCCGTTCGGCTTGAATATAGTTATCTCCCCCACCACCGATAAAATCTATTTCGATAGTTTTTAACGCCCACATATCCGAAGGCCAGGCATAAGTATTGGGATTGGAAGTAGAAAGATTAGCATAAGATTCCTGTGTTTGAGCCGCGTCTATACCCCGTTTAATTAACTCTCTAGTGAAGTTCTGTAGGGCATCATTGGCAAAACGCAAACCAACGGCGTCAGTCAGACCATTAGAATCAGTCTGGGCTAAATCTCTTGAATATATAAGAACATCATTTGCTGTGGCCATTTTTAATTTGTTTATCCTCGGTCTCAAACAGAGTTGAGACCAAAGTAAGCAAACTAATAATTCACAAGATATTAGTTGCTAATAGCTGATTCCACCCGAGCAATCCTAATTGTCCCCAACGCGTCCTCAAAACGAGTAACGCCAAGAGTAACCTTGCCACCAATCGAGGTGTAAAGATTCAAAGCGTTATTTGAGTCTGGCGTGGTAACTAGAATCGGTGTCGGTTGCTGGAAGTAGCCCCAACCGAATGAATCCTCACCCAAAACCGTAGTCGGAAAGACGCCAACCGTCGAGTTGTAATACTGCTGCCAAGCGCTACGGAGATACCGGATACCCCGGAAATCACCCAATGCCCCGGCTCGCAGATCATCAACTGAAGTATAACGGCCGACATCCACCCAACCACCAGTCGCGGTCGAGTTCATCAGATCAGCTTCAACTTGAGGATGGATCACGGCCACATAAAACTTGCCCTCAAACGGACGGAGACCCGCCGCATTAGAAGAAGCAAGTTGTTTATAGGCCTTACCCATTTCAGATTGAGTGATTAAATCACCCGCACCTAAACCAGCACGAGTCGTTTTGCCCCCGGCATAGATCACACCGTTAGTCGCGGCATTAACTACCGTGCTAAGGGCGGTATCTACGAGACGAGCCAACGAATTACGCACCTGTCGAGTGCAAGAATCCACCACCTCAATAGCTGAATTATGAACTAATAGATCAGAAACCTGAACTAATACACCCCACTGGTAAGGACCAGAACTGTAAGAAGTCGCACCCCAAGTAATCGCTGTGGGGTTAGTTCCTTCAGTGATTGCCGCCACACCTTCCGTAGAAGATACGGGGAATCCTCTGGCGGCTGATGTTGCTCCACCTTGAATAGACGCGCTTGAACCCCAAACTGAACCGCCCAATGCGCCTTCTACAGACACATTGATTTTAACTGGAATCTGGTTAGTTTGCGGGAACAAGACACGATCATATCCTTTAGGAGCATCGCGCCTTTTACCTAATCGGGCATACTGCAATTCGGGTTCCAAAATCTGGACTTCATCCGTGATATAGGAAACCAAGAGGTCAGAAAGAAGAGTGGAAGCTCCACCCCATCCTGATCCTCGAACTGTTACTGCCATAGAGAATTTGCTCTCCTCTAGGTCAACTTATGGAAATATCGCCTCTTGCTTCGGCGTCTATCAGGGCTTGGCGCTTTTCCTCGCGCGTCATGTCACTAATAGCTTTTTGACCGCCAGCTGGTGGTGAAGTCGTTGCCGATCCGCCAGCCGCTGTCGGCGGTGGCTCTTTGGGAGGTTCGGTCTTAACTAACTTTCCCTCTTTATTGAGCACCGCCACGGTCGCGTCTTCAACTGAATAACCACCCATTACCTTTTCCTTGATCTTATCCTTAAAATCTTTGGCTTGAGGATATTGAGAGGTCATATCGGAGAAGGAAGCGTAAAAGTCTCTCTCCTTGAGTGCGTCGGCCCTTTCATTCTCTGCCTGTTCCTTAGCCTTCGAGAACTCATCCCGTTCTTGGGAAGTAAGTTTGACTTTAGAAGAAAGGTCTTTAATTCTTTCTTCGACCTTGTTTCTATTGCTAATGTCCTTATCTAATTCGTCTAAATCTAAATCTAATTCTTCAGCCATTTTATTTGCATTAACTTGAGAGGCGAATCCCAAGCCAAGATCTAGTCTAATAACATCACCTCTAACTGACTAGGTTAAAAGTGAGATTACATCGAACGCTTAAAGCGTTTCAGATGTTTGTCAGAGCAAGTATAAGAGTTGCACCACACGATCCAAGTATCTGGTTTGTCGGGATGTTCCGCGACATTTAAGATACTATGACCAATTACATCCGTGGGATCTTTTGATTCGTCACAATAAGAGCAACGCAATTCCATTCCCCGATAATGCGGGCACAACTTATATTGCTGATCGGCGGGCACATTGGGATCAAGAATCCCACAATACTCGCAGACTCCACCACGCACTTGCGGTAAACGCCGAGTGTATGGTTCTGACTTTATCCCTGTTCGTTCAATCGTTCTCATATTAACTGGAGCTTAACGGCGCTCCGTCGCCGGATAATTGTTTTTTAATTCCTTGCAATTCTTTACGATAAATCTCGATCAATTTATCTAGATTGGAATACTTCTCGGCCCAAGCAATCTGTCCCTGTAAACGATATATCTCTTTATCATCACTTTCGTTGCTGATTTTTCTTTGCAAGGATTCTAACACTCCATCGAATACTTTTTGTTTAAGAACTTTCCAATAAGAGGAACTGGCTATATTCTGCAAAGCCTCAATCACTTGCACCAATTCTTGCTCTTTCTGTCTTAACCATGGACTGATATCAATCTGCTTCTCTGGTTCTAACTTAACATCTAATCCTAAACTAGAATTATTCATCAAGCCCGAGGAGACTGACTATTGACATAAACCGTCACTCTTTCACCGATGATACTGGTTATCGCGGCTGTATACTGCAAGAATACCCGATTAACCAAAGAAAGAATAGGCAGACCCGATACTGCTAATTGACCTATCGTTGAAGCGCCAGCCCGACCAGTCGCTCCATGAACTGAAGTCGGGGTAGTTCCTGTCGTCGTGGAGCTTGAACCACTTATAGTAGTTCTCACCCCTACGCCAATAACCGGAACTGATAACCACTCTGAAGTTACCGTCGCATTAGCGTTGCTAACGATACTGCTTCGAGCAACATCCCACCAAGTTGTGCCTTCATCATCGCTGGTTTGAAGAGTCGCTGATACACCCCCGCCTTTTATGGAGGCCTGTATTTTAACCACGATATTATCCGTATCTTGGGGAATAATAAATTGTTTAGCCACTCCACCAGCCGTAGACGCATTACTTCCCGCTACTCCCGCGCCATTCTCCGCGGTTTGGTTATAATCAAGAACTGCAGTTAAAGGTAATCTAACACTCATTTGATATATTTAATTGATTCATAATCTCGACCTAGCCAAACATCATCTTCTCGGCGGCCTTGTTCATCATTTTACTCTTTCTCATCTTTTTCTGCATCTTCGTCAAGTGTTTCTTTTTCATTTTCAAGTGATTCTTCATCAATATAAGCTGTCATGTTAACTATAATTTCTACTTAAACCTTTTCTTTTGAGATGCCGTTTGACCTTTGACGGCATTCCCCTTTCTTTAACTGAAGCAAACTCACTTAACTTACTTTTACCCATGGAAAGCACACCTTTATTTCTCTTGTATAACTTCCCTGGTTCATGCTCGGCTATGGCCATCATTCGTCTTTGTTTTTTACTAACTGCTGGCATTTAGGTATTCAACTATCTCATTCAACTTACTAACAATCAAATCTATATCCCCTCGACCGCTAGGGATACCAACCCCCACTGATGATAACTTTGGTTTAATTATTTGTTCAGGAACTTCTACTTCTACGGGAATAACAATCTTATCATATATACGATCTTTTCTGATTTTCCCCAAATTTCTATCTTTTGCTTTAATTTTTCTTGGTCGTCCTCTAGGCATAATAATAAATTTAATACTCGATAGTTAAAACACTGGCCGTGCCGATGGATTTAACCGCCACTCTCTGATAAAGACCAGCCTCCCGGTTAATACCGACCACACTCGACCCGCCTAAACCAGCCGACTCAATCGGCACGACGAATCTTCGATAAGTCGCTGTCGGAATCACATGGTCGAAGTTTCCTCCGGCCGCGCTAACGACACTAGCCTGCGTATCCGAAGTAGTGACCCATCTCATTACCGCTGGACCACCCACGGCCGCAATTTCGATTGCTGTCGTATCATGAGTAAAACTTATCACTGAAGAAGCCGATGCATTTTCACTGCTATATCTTGTTTGAGGTCTGATTGGTGCCGGATATTCCTGTAAAGGCACTCCGTTTTTATCCCGCGCTAACTGTTGTGTATAGTTTGATGCCATATTATAAAATTGTTTGACCTGCTAATAATGTTTCGTTTTTAAGCGGTGTGGCCGCTTCTAATGGTTGATTTTTTTCTTGGTTGATTTGGTTACGATTCATTGTTGGTGCTCCCATCATATCATTTCCCATCATACCAGTCATCATCTGCTGTTGTTTCTGTTGCGCTAATAATTCCTCATGCCATGAAATATGCACCCAAGTCGCCCAAGTCTTCTTCGCCATATAATGAATGTAAATGTGCTGGGCGTGATTATCAGTCTCTAAAACATCGGGCATAGTTTCTCCTTCACCCAACACTTCATTTTCCTCCTTGGCCTTAATCTCGTCAAGAGTATCGGGAATAATCAAATCAATAGCTGAAGGATCGTCCAAGAATTTAGGAAAGAAAATATGCTTGTTAAAGTTCCTCATTCCGTCCAGACCAAGGGTTTGTGAGAAAGCCGGATATAACTCCATCAAATCCCGTCTCAAGACCAATTCTTTGTATTCCGCTTCTTTAGCCGAGTATACCATAATCCCCGGAGAGGTTTCAGTGTGAATATCTCCCAAATCAATCTTCTCGAAAGTTAAACCCTTAACTCCGGTAATGGTGGCGATCTTCTCATCTCCTTTTTTACTGTAACGCTTATGCCGGTTATACCAATGACCCCAAAACTCTTGCTCGCCAAATTGCATCACTTTAGATTGCAAGGATTGAGCCATATCGTTTAACTGCTGGGTAATGGCTGATTCGGTCGCTGTTCTCGAACCTTTTTTGATTGGATCAAGTGTTACTCCGGTTCCCATTGGCTCATTGGCTTCCTGGGTTAAGAGAGAAACGAACTGTAGAAGACCGGCTGACATCGGCTCTTGGGTGTTGAGGGGCCACATTGCCTCTTGAGAGTCCATCGGAATATGCTGATTGATCTGTCTTGAAAACAACTGGGTCACATCTCTAATCTTATCGGGATTGTAACCATAAAGAGGATTGGCACGGTCTTTCGCCGCAAGAAAAGCCAAATTAAGTAGAACGGATTTAGCTCGATGTTTATCTTCTAACAGATCGGCGATAGAAAAGATCACTGAAGAATGGGGCTCACGCATTGATTCCTTAACAACAATCGGCCAATTAGAAGAACCATTTTCGCCATCTTTCAAATCCAACTTTTCTTTGAACAAAACTTTGGAGAATCCTCGATCTATCCAATACACATACTTTTCCCCATCGTCTCCATAACCGTAGAACTCCAAAATCTGGTAGACATCATTAGAATAAGTATCACTAGCAATCGGCACCGCTTTCTTAGCTTCATCACGCTTAACTTTGTAATCCCAAATATACTCATCTATTCCCGAAGGAATTTCTTTAGCGTCTTTAATACCAGTAATCGTTCCGTCTTTAATCAATTTGTTTATTTCCCATTTAGACTTACTGATCCATTTCCAGTAATAACGCCATTGTTTTGGTTCTTCAAAGTATGGATCGTAACCAAAAACTAAAGGATTGATAACATGGGGTTTCAACACATGACGCTTGGTGTCGTAGTTCAAGGTTTCCATATATCCTCGGCCAAAAAATAGGGTATCCCAGCACCAATCGTAATCTAACTTGGCTTTACCCATTTCCCGATAGTCGTTTTGAGCTAATAGATTGAGAGAGTTTATTCTTTTCTGATCTATCTCTTCCAGGGGCACGAACTTAACCTGTATTTTGTCATCGTAAAGATTGGACAAAACACGATTGAATAAGGTTAAAAGCAAAGTCGAAGCGATATTCTCATCCCCTCGTTGCAAGTTATTTAACAATCTAATCTGGGCCACCTGACGCTGTTTGCGCGTATGCAAAAAATCCCTGGCTTCTTCGTATTTAGACGAGATTTCTTTTATGTTCATTTAAGACTTCTTGAAGCACTAATGGTTTGGTAAAAATCAACGACCCTTTTTTAGCTTGACATTTAACAAAGATTCTAAACCTTTTGTAATTTCTGGCAATCTTAATCTTAAAATCCTCGATTGGTTCTAACTCATCTTTCCATAAAAAAGCTAGCAGTTTACTTTTGTTCATTCCCAACAGTTTATCTTTAGTTGGTCTCAAAGCTTTCGGCATCGGTGGCAATTCAAAATCAAATCGTCTCAAGACAGTCAGTTTGCCCTGAACTGGATCAACCAACGGCGCTGATTGTTCGGTCTCGTAGGTCCCGCCATAAACATCAGAACGAGTTAAAATTTCATCCTCGCCAGAGTTCGATTGTTCGATCATAAAACGGTTTGACTTTAATCATTTGTTCGACTCGAATCGCTTTATCTTTAACATATTGTGTCAAAACTGCCGCATCTACACAATTAGGAGACATTAAACCTTCTCGGAATAACTCTTCTTTCGGCTGAATCACAATCTTACCGTCTTTATTTTTATACTTCACATTTTCAAATTCATTCCATCCAACATTATACAACAACCGTCCACCAGACAATAGCCATTCTCTCTCCCGCCAGTGCAATTCAGCTTTTAGATTGGCAAACATTTCGTCATCAACCTTTTCGCCAAAAGCAATTCCTCTCACACTAAACCCCATTTCCCTTAAACGATCATAAACTCCTTGCCCCACTCCAGTCTTATCAACAACTACGATATTGCATTGACGCGCCCGGTAAAAATCAGCTACCACTCCGACTAAATCCATCGTGTCTTGAAGTTTCTGATTAAAAAGAATCTCTTGTAAGTTGCCTGATTTCAAAACTATGGCCGAGTTGTCTCCACCAGCCGCCGGATCAATACCCATTATTCGATAACCAGAATGATCGCCGCTTTGGACTATAGAACCTTGTAACTCTCGATCAGTAATGAGACGCAAATAACCCTTCTCGTCCATTCCTTCATCGAAAGCATCCCAGTTGCCTTCTAAATATGCCTTACGCTGATTCTCGGGCAAACTCTCCAAAGACTTAAAATACTCTTGAGGTAAGTAGGGATTCTCAGTCGGGAGAGCGGGAATATAAACAAACTCATATTGCTCTTTCTCGTCTGGCGGAAACAATCTCTTAACCCAGATATTTTTAACCCACGCTTCGCCTAAAGGATTACAAGCAGCCAGGAACTTTACATTCTTCACCTTTGGCCAACGCAGTCGTGAACGCAACATATCAAAGACCGGTTTCTGATTTCGGTTTATCTCATCTACCGCTATTATAGCAAACTCCACTGAAAGATACTTGGCCACATCATCAAGATTACGCAGAGTCAAAACTCCACCACCGTATTCCTTACCTAAAGTAAATTCGTGTTTGCCCTCGGCGTAAGTCCCTAACCATTCGGGAAACTCAAACTTAATTTTAGACAAATGCCGATCATTCAAAGAAGGATAGTCTTCACAAAATAACCCAGCCCGAATACCTTGCTGATTAGTCTCTTCAAACAATCGCATCAACCAATAAAGACAAGACCAACGCAACCAACGGGATTTGCCAGAACCGACACTGCCACCATATAAAATAAACTTAAATCTCTTACTGGCTTCTAGGGCCTCTCTTTGCTTAGGAAAAAAATTGGCTAAATCCTCAAAATCCTTCTCCTCAACTTCAGAGTCTAATTTTGATAAGTTTTTTCTTTTCATCTATTTCAATATCCCGAGTTGGTGAAGCAAATTCTTTTCTCCGTTTTCTTTCTAAATACCATTGAGCATCGTGAGGATTGTCTAATGCTTTATTGATAGTTTGTCTGGCTTTTAATACTGGTCGTTGACGGAGAGCGTCTAATCTGTCAGAAAAATCTTTATCTTTTTTAATAAGCTGATAATAAGTCTCACGAGAAATATCCGCATAAAAAGCCACTTCTTCAATCGAAGCGTCAAGGGCAGTTGCTTCTTCTATTTTCTGACGCAACTCTGGAGTATCTACTGTTGGTCGGCCAACTTTTGCCATATTATTTCTTCCCCATTATCATTACCTACCGCCCCGCACAACATACAAGGACAATAATAGTATTCTTGTTTCTTTTTCTGGTAATTTTTCATTGGCTTATAAGCCGTTTATTATTAAGTGTGGCGGCCGGTATTTAGTCCGGCTCGGACATTTCGGGCTTACGCCCACCCACGAAACGACGGATCTAATACTTCATAGACATGCCTAAAGAGTATTAAACTACCCATCTAACCGCGCCACTTATATTCTAATCCATTCTAAAGGACAAACCGTTCTTTCTATACCATCAGTATGCCAGTTTTCTACAGAAGGTGCAACAACCTTTCTAGCTGGATTAGGATTAAGATAGGCCGCCCACCAACTAAAACTGGAATTAGATATAATATTACCTTCACAACTGGCCATTTGATTAAAATCTTCAATTTCGGTTTGATTCTCCATAATTTGAAAGTTTTTACCCTTAAAAAGAAAAAAGTTCTTGCAAAATTCAGTATTATCGGAGAAAACTAGAAAGTTCTTATTAGGAAAATGGTCTAAAGCTCTAAGATAGTAATCAGTTTGTGCTAAATCAACATAGAAAGGATTATTAGCATAATCTCCCCGCCGGACATGAATAGAAACATAAGGCAAAAAACCTATACCATCGCCGAATAATTGCTTAATCTCTTCTTCGTAACCTTCAAACCATTTCGGATCTTGATAATACCAATTTAATCCATGTTTCTTGGCGTAGGCGTAAAGAAACGCCGACTGAAACATCCGATTGCCTAGTCGGCCAAACACTTCATCAAATAAGGAGATGCGCATATCTTTGTTTGTTATCTTTTAACCATTGGGGCCATTCGCTTTCATCTTTCCAATACTTAAAATCTCTGCCTAAGAAATCCTTATTTTGAGCGATATTCTCTTGTAAATGTTCTTGCACCCAATCTGTATTATAACTCTCTTTAGTGTAAGAGTCATTAAGCTTACGCCTGACTTCTTCGTAACCACCCATCGAGGTAAAATGCCAACCATAGTATCCTGCCGTTGGTTTAGTATTCATACGCAAATGATTTAAGCACTCACTTCTTATATCCCTATAATAAGAAAGGATGGAACCAGCAAAACTTTCGCTCGAACGATTATTTAACCAATAAATATATACTCTTAAAGTCAATTTTCTAGGATAAATAAAACTTGTTTTGTCTATCTCGGGTAACCATATCTCATCCACATCGCCAATAAAACAAATATCATCATCCTTTAAGTGAGTGAGAGATTCTTTGATTGATTCTTTCTGCAAAAACTCGTGTTTCCAATGGGCCGCGCCTTTTGTATTCGGTGAGCTTTCGGCTAAAGCAATCTCTTCTGGAGAGTAATTTTCGTCAATGACAAAGTATTTTATTTTTGGCCAGAATTGCTTAAATCTTTCCTTTTGTCGTTCATAATATAATGGCTTAACTAGGCCACTAAATGTCGTTGGCGCTTCAACAATAATAAAATGATCCACGGAATCATTAAGAATATTCAATCGGATTTCTAACAAATCCTGCTCCCCGTTATATGTAAAAATATCGTAAATCATAACCACTTTTCACCTTTTCTTATACAAAAAACATTCCTATTTCCGATATAACACATAATGAAATTATACTCCAAAAGTTCGTGAAAACATAATTTATCATCCCAATGTTCATACTGAATATAACGGCATTTTTTGATTGTTTTCTCACCGCCAATTAAAACTTTATAATCAAAACCTTCAGCATCAATTTTCAAAAAGTCTATTGAGTCTATTTTGTGTTTTTCAGCATACCAATCGAGAGTCTTTACGGGCAATTTCGGATGTTCAACATTAGTCAGAAAAGTTTGAGAATTAACATCGTAAGACAAATCTTCTTCTTTATCACTTAAACCGTAATTGTTCAGATAAACATTTTTTTTCTCGCCAACCTTTTCTTTTAGAACTTCAAAAAACTCTAGATTTGGCTCAAAAAGATGATAAGTGGCTCTAGGTCTCAATTCAATATAATCCGTATCGGTTCTCGCTCCTACATCAAAAATCACTTTCAGGTTTTTTAATTTGCGAAAAATCTCTAATTCTTCTCTGGAAATTTTAGTTTGTTCAATCATTTCCATAAAGTATAATAAGTCCTCTCCACGCAATGCGCCTCGGCCGGATTAGCGCAATAAGGTAATATCTGCCTCATTTTATCATAAAATTCCTTACCCCATTTGTGGACAACTTCTTTGGTTAAAATGTAATTTCCACCTGGCGCAAAAGGAATATATTGAGGCGTTGGTAATAAAAAATGTCGCGCAAATTCATTGTAATTCCTAAAATTGTGCGGCAATTCGTTAAAATACCAGCTATCATTCCGCTCGTGATACATCCCATTTTCATAAAAACAGACTGGGCCTCGGGGATCAGCATAAGTTTTATGATTTTTAGTCAGAAGAGGAGTGAAAATCTGATTATTTTTCACAGCGTCAAACTCCTCTTTAGAAATATACTTAAATAAGTTTGATTTCGCTAATAAAAAGACATCGGGCAAGATTTTGTAATGATCTACCAAGAAAGACAATCGGTCATAATCCACATTACCAACATTGGTGGTTTTAATTATCCTTTCTGGCGGAAAATCTTTCAACCAATCTTTACCATCATCGCTCCGATCGTAGATTATGTAATCAAAATCATAATCTTTAATCCAATCAGGCGTAAAACAATAATTGATAAATACCGCTTTCATTCTACGAAAAACTTTAATTTATCTTGTCTATTATAAGCCTCCTTCTCTTTCCATTCTTGGGATAAAGGTTGGAAACAATGGATAATTTCATGAGAAATTACTTGACGAATAAAATCTATGACTGGTTTTTTCATTTCATTCAGATGAAAAGTAACCACGGGAGGATTAAATGATTTCATGGTGGTGGCCCAAATTCCCTCCTGTCCGCCATCAGTGAAACTGCTAACAAATTTTTCTTTGATTTCTGGTTTAAGAAAATCTAACTGAATCTGTATCAATCTCTCCAATAATTCCTCGATCATATATACATAAATTTTTTATAATAATTCTGTGGCAATGCCCAAACTTTAATATTCCGTCTTGCCCAATAGCGAGGAGCAATCACATTCCAGCAATTTTTGTTCAACAAAGCAGGCAGAATGTAAAAACTACTATTGGCGATAATTAACTGTCTAGCGTAAAGAATTGATCGCCAATTTAATCCAATGTCGTGGATACATTTAAAATCAGGAAAAAACTTTTGCGCCGTCTCAGGATCATCAGTATGAACTTCAAATTTCATATTTAGATTAGTAATCTGCATTAACTTAATCGCCTCTAGCCAATAATCTTTAGTCAAAAACAAATCAGGAAAGGCAACATATTCTCCTCCTCTAAAACCAATTACGCATAAATCAGGTCTTAAATAAAGTGGTTCAACTTTCAACCATTCTCTAATTTCGTTTAATCGGTGGCCAAAATATCTTTCGTCTTGAAACTCGCCATCAATAATAGTGTTATCTTCAACAAAGTTTATTTCAGGATCATACGACCTAATATCTATTCCATTCTCTACCACTTTTTTTTCTATAAATTGTCGAGCCACGCCTTGCACTGGTTTTCCTATATCTATTTTCATAAAACTTTTACCTTTAAATCCTTCTTCTTTTCCTGAACCATCAGGCTTATAAATCATCCCAAAATCGTATCCCTTATCTAAAGCCAAAACTCGCGTCATTACATAGCGATGAAGTTGATTACCTAAACCTGATCCTTGATGAAAAATACCAGCAATCATATTGCCTGATGGAAACAAAAAGTTCTCCGACCTTTATGCTCTGGTAATTCGTATTCTCTACCAAAATCCAAACTTTCTTCAAACGGCATAAACTTGCATCCCTGCTGTTCATAAATATGTCTCATGTTCACGCAAAACCAACCATCCTCGTGGGTATATCCGTGAAACGGCTTCCATTCAAGATTCAAATCAGTCGCCAATTTTAATAATTTCCGGCTTCTTAACCCCACAC
>ERZ1292642.560-Hain-H14-01um-R1-560-length-20860-cov-8_pt1 | contig 19214 bp, 33 predicted proteins | sample MGYA00564403_ERZ1292642 | MGnify/ENA primary metagenome ERZ1292642 (study PRJEB36523, sample SAMEA6512643) | groundwater metagenome | collected 2019-01-09 | study: AquaDiva: Metagenomics assemblies of 32 groundwater samples | reverse complement strand
GCTCGCAGGCGTCGATCAGAGCCCACGTCGCCCCTGCCGACAGGTGAGTGAGTTTCTCCACGAGTGTGTTCCCGTCAACGCCATGGCGCGCGGCAAGGTTTTCGTGCTGGAGTGCTTCCTCGATCTCGTGGGGCAGGAGGGGCATGGACCACGGCTCGTGCAGAATCCCGTTCAGGACATCGGCGATGGCACGGATCTCCTCGCGGGAGACGGCCGCGCGGGCTTCGGCACGCCCGCGGGCGATGAGTGCGTAGTAGCGCGCCATGTCTCGTCGCAGCGCCCACTCGGGGTCCCAGTTCCCGGCCCGTGCGGCGAGGACACCGTCGTATTCCGTCAGCAGTCCATAGAAAAACTCCAGGTCGCGCCGGATGGTTGCGGCGCGCTCGTCCGGTGCTGGGGCGCGGCGGTCAAGTTTGGCGAGCAGCGCATCCGGAATGCGGAGGCCGATATTGGTGGAGGCCATCAGAATCTCCTTCGGGTCTGTTTGGTTCCGGGATGGGTGTATTTTCGGTGTCGAAGCACCTGGCGGTCGTGTGCCGAACGGGTAAGCCCGGCATGACGGACGATGACGGCGACCCGGCAGACGTTGACGGGAACGCCTCTGGCGATCTCGTCCGTGGATTCGCCGTGATAGTACCGCTCTAAGATGGCAAGCTCCTGTTGCACGGAAAGCTTTCGGTGGAACGTGGCGGGCTTGTATTCGGCGCGCAACCGTTGCGCTTCTGTTTCCGAACGGCGCCGGATGTTGCAGCGACGGAGCACAGCGTAGATCGTCCATGTGTCGCACTGGTAAAGCGCGGCGAGCGAGGAAGCGCCATCGCCGCGCTGGTAGGCAACGGCGATGGCATGTTCCGTATCGCTGTCAAACCGTCGTTTCATCGGTTCAGTCGTAGTGGAAACGGTCCGCGGGTCGGCGGGAGGGTGCGAACTCGCGCTGGAGGATCGGCTCCCACCAGCCAGCGGGCACCTCGGCAGGTGCGTGCTCGTCGTGGGTCATCGTGTCTCCGTTAGGCAGGTAGAGCAGCCGTCCATGCTCTGTGTCATAGACTTCGGCGGGCAGGGTGTGGGCGTGTCCGGTGCGCTCTCCTGGCACGTGGAGCCCGGAGAGGCTGTGCTTGCGAGTGCTGTGCTTCGGCGCGGGCCGGCGTACCAAGAGGACGTCGCCCTGGCGAATTTGGTTGATCGGTTGCATCGGCTGTTTCTCCTTTCGGTGTCAGAACTGTGCGTCAGGCCGGTACTCATCCGGCTTCATCCCAAACGTCCATGCAATCGCTGCCTGTACGATGGCGTTCGGTCCGCCTTCATCCAGGAGTGTTTGGCGGGTGATGGAGGTGCGCTTCCCGAACTTCGGGGGCACGCGTAGCACGTGTCGCTCCCCGCTGGTCGCGTCTCGCACTGCAAGGTAGCACTCCACGGTAGAGGATCGCAGGCGGGACTTGTAAAGTGTGTAGACGTGGCGGGTCACGAGGGCGGCGTCTCCGACGGCGTTCACGTCCACGGTGTCGATCTCGGCGCGGTTCACACGGGTTGAAGCTGGGCGATCATCCCATGTCTCAAAGTAGCGGGCTTCATCGGCCTGCGCCTGTTCGCCGGCGGGGCCTACCTGCGTGAGAACTTCCGCCAGTTTGTGGCCGCGGTAGGTTGCGCCTCGTATGGGGCTGTTCCGGCGGGCCAACTCCTCATGGGCGGCAGTCTGATAGACGTGGTAGGGTCCCCAATACCAGACAGTGTAGGACTCGCGGTAGGGGCGGTCGGGGTGGATCTGGGACGGAATGAGACGGTAGCCGCGCGCCAGATCTTCCAGTATGGCAGTGGGGGCGCGGCGGATAGCATTTTCAATGCGACCGAGCGGCTGAAGCCTCCGGGTGCGCAAGCGGGCGGTCTCCTCACAGCGCCACTGTTCGTGGCGATACCGCTGCCACTTTCCGGTCGGAGACGGGGTGAGGCGTCCATCGCGGATCATGGACTGCACTTCGGGACGGCGGGCGGTCTCCGCAGGCACGTCAAAGGAAGTTCCGGTACGGGCGGGGACGCCAAATACCTTCAAGGCGCGAGTGGTCGCGGCTCCTAGTCCCTTCGGGGCGGTAATGGTGGCTTGCATCGGTGTCTCCTCTCCTCGGACACTCTCCAAACGGATGGTCCTCGGATGGTCGGGGTCCCTCGCGGGACCGTTAGCAGTCTAGCAACGGAAGTGTATCACGGTGACATCAGGAAGTCAACTGTTCCGCGAAAAGAATCTCAACTGGTTTTCGCGCGTGCCTGCGCCCCCGCCCCGTGTGCTTCCGTCCCTTGCCAGCGGAGTATCGCGGCAGGCACACAGGCGGCGGCGACGGGGAACGGGCCAACGAAACGGCCAAGGTCCCGCGGCGGCCGGGAGGGGAGGCAGCCGACGGGCTGCTTCCCCCTTTTAAGTGTGATGGAGGAGACGAATGGCGGAACTGGAGACGGTTGAGCGGGAGGAAGTGGGCGCGGACAGGAAAGTGGGGGAGGAGATCGCGCGGGGCTGGTCTCTCCGGCGTGCGCGCGTGCAGATTCCGGTGGAATTGCTGGTGGCTCTGCTAACGGGGCAGCATGGCCCGTGTGTGGGTGTCGTGGATCCGGAGGCGCGGCTCGCACAGGCGAGCTACAACGAGGAGACCGGCTGTGTGACACTGGTGCTCTCAGGCGGGTCGCTGCCTGGCGCAACGCTGGGATTCTGCGCCGATTGGCCGGGTCCCTTGTGGCGGTCGCCGGACGCGAGGCTGCCCGGCGCGGCAGCTTCATCGCCGCAGCCGTATCGCCGGTTTCACGAACTGCGGGCGCAGGGTGCTTCGCGTCTGGAGGCGCGGGCGAAGGCGGGCTATTATCTGACGATCCAGGAATGGGAGGCGCTGGAGACCGAACGGACGGCAGAGCAGACAGATGTGGAGGAGAGGTGACGGATGGCGGAATTGGAAACGGTGGAGGTGCAGGCGTTCAAGGAGTGGCTGTGCGACGGGCAGGAGCGGCGCGGGGTGTTCGTCGCGGACGTGAACGCGGCGTTTCTACCCGAGGCGCTGTGGTCGGAATTCGCCTCGGCCGTGCAGCGGGAGTGGACGGAACGAAGTACCGAGTGTGCGCAGGCAGAGCGTGCCGAAGCGGCGCACGAGGGGTGGGTGCGTGCGGAGGCGCACGGTGTCTCCTACGTTGCGAACGAGGCGCTTATCGAACGGCGGGACGTGTGGACGGAGAATCTGGTGCCGGACATGGCCGGTCGTATCGCCTGCGATCTGGTCTACGACGGTCCCGAGGACTGGCAGGGAGCAGGGCGTGGGCAGAGACTCCTGGTGATCCGGGACACGGTGCGCTGCGCGCCGAAGCCATCGCACCTGACGTGCTTTGCGGCGGTGTGGCCGGTAGCACAGAGTCCCGAGGCGGTGCTCCGGGTGATGGACGAAGACCGCAAGTCGCGCGAGTGGCTGGCGAGGGAGGAAGCGGCAATTTGGGAGGAGACACGCCAGGAGCGGGCGCGGGTGGAGGCAGCAGTGCAGGAGGTGAGAAAACCATGACAGTGGCCGAGCGGCGGGAGCTAGAAGCGTTCGACGGGTGGCTGAAAGACGGCGAGGCGCGCGACGCGCTGGCGTTCGCCGGCGTCTCCGCGTGTGTCGTGCCAGGGGCGCAGACCGCGGCGTTTCTGGAGGATCTGGTAGCACTGCGGCGGGAGATGGCGGCCGAGGCGTTGGCGAAGGCGGTCGATGCGGCGAAGGGGAAGGCGACCAGGAAGGCGAAGAAGCGGGCCGTCGCGCCTGTGGAAGGTCCAGAGACGCGCTGGAGTGTGCGCGCGTACGACGACCTTCTGGACGCGGCGTATTCCCCATGGGAGGAGGGGCTGGGACAGAGCCTGCCACATCAGTTCGCGGGCGCAAACCTGCCCGAGGAGATCCCGGAGAGCGCGTGTCTGGTGATCTGGCGGCGGCCGGGGGTGGCGGCGGCGCAGGATTTTTGCACGTTCACGGCGCTCTATCCCGTGCCGGCGGGCGAGGCAGGGGAGGAAGCGGTGCGGACGGTGATGGACGCGACGCCGCGGGCCTATCCCGCGGGGTGCTGTGGGGAGTGCGGGCGGGGGCAGGGACCGGAGGCGCCAAGCTTGCTGCGCGTCGGGATGGTCTGTCCCGTGTGCGGCGCGGGCGGGGAGTGGCGGCCGTTCCAACTGTTCGTGGGCAAGGACGGCGAGTGGTTCCGGCCGGAGAGTATCCCCGCGGACCGACGGGAGGAGGTCGAGCAGTCGTTCGCAGCGCGGGTGCTGTTCGTCCACCGGGACTCCGTGTTCAGCGGGGCGATGGTCAAAGACGTGCTGGAGAGGGAGCCGCGGTTCCTCGCGGGGCGGGGCGTGGTGCGGGTGCGGAACCGGGAGATCATGGTCAGCGGAGAGTTGTGAGATGGAGTGGAGGAAGGTGTGGCTGTGCGCCGCGTTCGCCTTCGCGGGCGTGTCGCTCGTGTTGGACGTGCTACGGCTGATCCGGCTGGAGCGGGAGTGGCGGGAGCTGGACGAAGGCTGGGACGAAGACGAGGAGGACGGCGGCGAAGGGGCGGAGGATGAAGTGGCCGCGTGCGGATAGGGCGGTACGCGATAAAGCCCCCATGACGCGCTGTGGCGGCCGCCATGGGGGCTTTCGCGTCTCGGTGGCTAGATACGTGGGTCGCCTTTGTCCTGCCAGTCGGCGGCTTGTATGGTGCCGGCGAACTGCTGCAGGGTGTCTCGGCAGGCGGCGAGGAGATCCCCTGTAGCGCGAGATTCCTGGCGCAGCGTGCGGATCTCCTGGACGAGTTCAGGAACGATTTCCAGGATCTCGCGGGTGCGCAAGGGGATGGTTGGGTTGTTCCAGGTTTGTGCTGCCGCCTGGTTTTCGATCTCCTCAAGCATTGTGTCTGTAAGAACTCTCATAAGTGCTGTCTCCTTTCAGGGTGTGTTGGGCTCGACCTTCGTCGCGAGCTGCTGGCAGGCGGAACAGAGCGAGCTCCCATTCAACGCTGTCCTCAAAGCAGGTGGCGTGAACGAGTTGGGTCTCGTCCTTCACGTCGGTGTAGAAGCCGACCTCATAGCCGATCCGTCGTTCGCAGAACCGGCAGATAGAGCCGGCCTGGCGCCGATTGGCGGCGCAGTCGATGTGTTCGCAGGGGGTTTCGCACGGACCATGCTCCGTGCCGGGTTTGCCAAGAACAGCGGCAGCCATTCGTCTCTCCTTTCAGAGTGCCCCAGGACGCGCTATGGCGCCGTCCTGGGGGCTTTGCTGTGTTAGGGCGGCTTCTGGGGCGAGACCTGCGTCGCGACCTGCTGGTCGAACGGAGCGATGGTCTGCGCCGTGAGGTCGAGGAGGTAGTGGATCGCTGCGCGGTTAGAACCGCGGCTGTAGGCGAATGCCCGGTTTCGGCTGAGCTGGAGTAACATCCGAGCGATGTTGAGCAACTCGGGCGCGCGGACCATAAGCTCCCCGTTGGCGCGGTCGGTGTTCGTGGGGCCATCCTCCTCGGTGCCTGGTATGACGAGAGAGGCGATGGCGAAACGAGCCGGACTTCCGTCTGCGATCCAGAGGGCACCGCTGTGCTCGACCAGGCTCCAGGGGGCGGGTGAAAACTTCACGGTCAATCTCCTTTCGTCACGGGTAGTTGCACACGCTGTCGGGTATCTCGGGCTCGGCGCCGTCCGCCGCTTCCCGGCGCAGCGCCCACTCCTCCATCACGTCCCGGAGACGGAGCCAGCTTTCCAGGACAGCGGGGATGTAGGCGACGTGGTCGCGTGCCTCCCAGTTCCGTTCCACGTTCAGCACGTAGAGGCGGTGGTTGAGTTCATCACACGCCTTGCGGGCACGGGAGGCGTATTCGGCGTCGGGTACGTCGGGCGGGTGGAGCATCTTCTCTCTCCTTTCACCTCATGCACTTGAGGTAGCAGATACGTCCCGACAGTCCCACGATCTCCTCCGCGAGGCGTGCCTCCCGCAGGAAGTCGCCGGGTTCGGCTTCGGAAAGTTCGCGGCGCCAGAGGATCTCACGCACCTCGGCGCGCAGGTCCTCGCGGCGGGCGAGGATCTCGGTCAACTCCTCCTCCAGGGCGTGGCAGGTTGTGGTCATCGGTGGGGCTCCTCGTCGGGTGCAGGTGTGAGACTGCGTTGGTCGGCGATGCCGTGTCCTCCGTAGAGCCAGCAGGAGACGGTGCCGAGGGGACCGACACGCTGGAAGACAGTCCCCGGCTGTGGGGCGGGCACCTCCTCGCCGAGGACGAGGTGCCAGGACGCCTCGCGGTCTTTGCGCAGGTAGCCAGCATCGTACCAGGTGTGGGAGTCCGTGTCCAGCCAGAGCATGTAATAGCCCCAGCGGGTCTCACTGCGCAGCCAGCGGACAACGCCATCGGTGCCCCGGTAAGCAGCGCCGACACGGGGGCGCGTGGTACGGGTAGTCATCGGTCAGTCTCCTCTCCCTCGGTCGCGAGGGCGTCTCGCTGGAAGCGTGCGATCTCCTCCGGCGTGTGTCCCTGGAGGCGCAGGCGCTGCTCCAGGTGGGCGACGAGTGTGCGTTGTGCCGCGCGCTCCAGCGTGTCGCGAGACAGGGACTGGGCGCGGCGGTAGGCGGCCTGGTAGCGCAGGACGGTGGCGGATGTCATGGGGTTATCCTTTTCGCGCGCCCGGCAAGCCACGCATCGACATTACGGACAGCCATGCCGTGGGCCTCGGCACGGGTGGAAGCAGCCAGTCCCGAAGGCGGGCCGTCTGACCCGATACGGAAGCGCCATTGGCGTCGGTCGTCGCGGAACAGGAACAGCGCCACGTTGCGGTGGGTGGTGTAGTATTCGCTTCCTATTCTCTGCACCGTATCTCCTTCGTGCAGGCGCGGGAGGGGCGACCTCCCGCGCCGTGTGTCTTACCAGCCGCGCTTCTGGCGGCGGGCATCAGCTTCCAGACGGCGCACGTCGTCCTCCAGGCGGAGGCGCTCCGTGTCCTGCCGGCGCTGCGTCGCTTCCAGGCGCTCGTGGGCGCGCTGCGAGGCGTAGTCGGTGACCTCGGCCAGGTGGTCGAGGCTCCCGCGCACGTCCTCCAGCTTCGCCTCCAGGTAGTCGTCAATGGCTGCGAGGAGGCGTTCCGCGACGGTCGGCTCCGGTCGCGCGGCGGGGGCGGATCCATCAACGCAGCTATGGCGGGCGTAATCGTAGTGCGTGAGGAAGCGGCCCACGTCCTCCCAAGTGTGCAGGGTAGCGCTATAAGCAAGGTTGCCGCAGTCGGGGCAGGTCTCCTGGATGCGCGGCCCAAACCGGAGACCCTGGCCCCATTCGTCGGTCGTGGCGGTCCACGTCACGCAGTCGATGTTGACGGTCAGGGTGATGTCGCCACCGGGGCTGGTGCGGGAGGTGTTGATAATGTGTCCGTCCCACTGAAAGGCAAAGCGGCGCGAGAGTTCCTCCAGGAACGTCGCGCGCGCCGCCTGGGCGCTCTCGACCTCGCGCTGCTGTTCCGCCTGGTCTCTCGCCTCCTCCGCGGCGCGGTAGACGGCGAGGGCGTGTGCCTGCCAATCGCCGGCGTGGGGGGGCGTCTGTTCTGTGGCACTCATCTCGGGGTTCCTTTCTGTGCGGCGTAAGAGACTTCACAGGCGGGAAGGGGAGACCTCCCCGCCGTGGGTGTCGTGAATCAGGTGTCGGAGTGGCCGACGATTGCGGCGATCTCCGCGTAAGGGATACTCAATGGGAAGGGTGTGTGGGCAGAAACGGCAGAGACGGTCTTGGGGTTTGCGCGCACGACCTGCCAGACGGTCGTGCCCCATCCGCCCCTACGGCGGTGGAACAGGTCCCCTTTCTTCACGGTCTCCTTGGAGTAGGGGATGCCCCCCGCCGCTTCGATCTGGGCGGACCAGTAAGCGATCTCCTCCGTGTGCTCGGCGTGGAGCGCGTCCAGGCGCACGAGCCACGCCGCGTGCTCCGGGGTGTCGGGATAGGTGTCGCGCCTGGCGATCTTGCGCTCGATGTCGCGCAGTTTGGTCGCGGCGTCTTCCTTGCGGCGCTGCATGAAGCCGATGTCCCTGGGGGCCGCCGCGCGTTCGGCAGCGTGGGCGCGTTCCGCGTAGTATTCGGCCTTCTCCCCCTCCTCGTGCGCTTTCTGATAGCGTCCCGCAATCCGTGCCCGGTAGTTGCGGTCTCGCTTCTCGGAATGGTGTCCGACGAGGATGGGCTGCCCGAACGGGATCGCCTCGGCCATCTGGTTCGCCTGGGAAGTGAGGGCGTCGGCCCGTGAATCGGCGGCGGCAGCCCGCTCCTCGAAGCGTTCGGCGCGGGCATCGGCGCGCTCCTGCGCGCCTTCAACTCGTGCGGCGAACGAAGTCTTGCCCTGGGATTGGACACCGTCCAGGATGGCTTCGGTCGGGTCCTCCCAGAACGAGAACTTGCCGCGCCAGCGCTTGGCACCGAGGGAATAGAGAAGGTCTTCGTAGCCGGCGGTGATTCCTGTAACTTCCCACACGGGGCGGGGCTGTTTGCCGGGGCGGGAAGGCTGCGTCATACTCTGGGTGACGGTCAAGCCGTAGTCCGTAAGGTCTGCCATTATCGTGCGGTCTCCTTCTCGGCGGCGAGCAGGAACGCCGCGCGTCCCTGCCAGAACTGATAGTCGGCTTCAGCGGCGCGCCATCCGCGCTTGCCGGGTGGGTGCGTCTGGTAGCGCTCACGGGCGCGGTCGCGTTCACGGAGGGCCTCGGTGAGCGCGGTGCGGGGGTAGGCTTCGGTCATCGGATCTTCCCCTCCAAACCTAATCAATTCCGCGGCCGATGAAGCTGTCGCGGAAGTCGTTCTCACGTCGGGACTCTTCCTCCTTGCGCTCTCTCGTCCGCTCGGACCAATGGGTCCCCGTCTCTCCGAAGGTGGTCAGGTAGGCGTTGCGAAGAGTGTCCAGTCTGGTGCGGGCGTCGGCAAGGTCGGCGTGCTCCCGTCCCGTATCGGAGTAGTGTGGATTGTCTCCATACGCGCGGTCGCCGGTTTGCTCCACGTTTTCCTCGGCTTCAAGGATCGCCTGCCAGGCGGCATACTCCGGGTCGTTCCGAAGTCGCGTCTTACGCTCCTGTCGCAGCCGTGTGACGCGCTGTTGTCGTGCGGCACCGACTGCTTTTTGAAGGATGCTAGCTTCCTCTGTCGTGAAGCCCACGCGGCCGATCGCGTGGGTGATTCGCTTGCTGCCGACCTGTGCCGGGTGGGGCAGAGGGATGGGCATACCAGCGGAGGCGTGCCATCGTCCGTCGAGATAGACGACCAGGCTATCATCGTCCAGGCGGACCTGGATCTGCTGGCCCGCGGCCGCGGTCTTGGAATAGACAACGGGCAGCGTGTGTGTCGGTTCGGTCATGGCGTCTCTTCTCCTCGGCACGGGCGGGACATTTGCCCCGCCCGTGCGGTGCGGCGGTAGGCGTCGGTCATCGCGGCTCTTCCCGTTCACGTCGGCGAAGCTCCTGGTAGCGGGCTTCTTGTTTTTCGTCCCAGGCTCGGTAGCGCAGGTCTACAGAGTGATACGCGCGGCGCAGCGCCAATCGCCGAAGTTCCTCGTGCTCTTGTTTGTTCATCTCTCTCACCTCGGCACGGGCGGGGACTTCCCCGCCCGTGCGGTATGAAACAGGTGTACGTCAAGAGTGGCCGATCCTCACTCCGTTGCTGCCATAGCTGATCTCGCCTGCGGAGCAGTGGTGAGGGACGGGCTGCTTCAGCAGCTTCTTGATGAGGGTGTCAGCCTTCTTCGCTTCGGTCGCCGCCTGGACGAGCGTGGTGTGGCAGGTGGCGCAGAAGATCGCGAAACACTGCATGGCTTTGTCGGGCTTTGCGGCGGCACGTTTCGGTTCTGTACTGACAGGAAGCGGCTGCGCAGGCGGCGCGGAAGGCACCGGTAGCGGAGCCGGAGGGGGCTCCGGCTCGGGAAGGGACGCGGGCTGCGTCGGCGCGGATGCGGACCGCGGCTGCGAGAGTGCTGGGCAGATGAAGTCGGCGGCTTTCTGCGCCTGTCCGGCGGCGACGATGAGGAGGCGGGGGTCGCTGCCGAGTGCTTTCATCCAACCTTTGAGGTAAGCGGCGCTGTTATCCAGCGTCGTGTTCTCGATGCCGGCAGCGGCGCACAGGAAGGCGGCGCTCATCTCCGCGACCAGCTCCTCGCGGGAGTACTCGGCGGTGCCGAACGGCTGGGTGTGGGCGATACCGGGGCGGTTCAGCCGGGAGGGGTGCCCGGTAGAGTGGGCCAGCTCGTGGAACAGGACGGAGTAATAGGCGGCGGCGGAACCGAAGCCTTGCCGGTCGGGCATCCGCACCGTATCCAGGGAAGGAGCGTAACAGGCACGCTCTCCGCCATGGGTGACGGTCGGCGCGGAAGGCATCCCCGCGGCGATCTCCTCCGCGGCTGTAATCGGCTGGAAGGGACGCGCGGCGGGCACGTCGAGTCCGTCACACTGCAGGGCGTTGAACACGGTGTAGCTCCGCAGCAGCGGCACGGTGCGGCCGGTGGCGCCAGTATCATCCGCGTCGTCGCCTGCACCCGCGGCGAGGGTGCGCATCTGCCAGAATACGACGGTGCGGCCCTTCTCGCCTCGCCGGACCTGGCCGCCGAGACTCTGTGCCTGTTTGTAGGTCAGCCAGTAGGGGCAGGCGAAGGTATCGTCGCCGAGTATCCAGACGTTGATCCCGTGATAGGGACGCCCGGTGGCGAGGTTCACGGGCCGGCCGACCGCGGTGTCCCACGGTTTGTGCCAGGGCACGACGCCTTTGGCGAGGCGGGCGAGAATGCTTTCAGTCACTTTCTCGTAGATTGCGGCGCTGTTCATCGGATTTCCTTTCGGTGCTACGGTGCGGGGTGAGCAGCAGAACTGGCGGGCGTCAGCAGCGGGACGCCACCCGTGGCAGCGTCCTCACTGGCCGCGGCGGATGGCGCGCGGTCCAGGAGGTCATACGCGGCGGTGAGGATCGTCGCCGCCGCGAGCAGCGGGACGGCGAAGGCGCAGAACATGGCGACCGCGGCCAGCAGCAGGCACAGCGCGCGGAGGATGGGCATATCGGTATCGAGAAGCACGGGAGTCTCCTTTCGCAGGTCACAGGTTCGAGAAGGCAAGCTCACTGCCCGGCAGCGGGCTCCAGGCGCAGGCAGGGCAGAGCGCCTCGCCGCTATACGGGTGCGGCTCGTGGCACAGCACACACGGGCGCCAGCGCTGGAAGCGGGCGCTGGGAAGGTCGTGCGGACTTGACGGGCGGCGGCGTTTGCGATAGAATGGGCGGGAACGGGACATGGTGGTGTCTCCTCGGACACGGGCACGCGATTCCTGGGAGGGGTGCGTGCCCGTGTTGTCGTGTCAGGGCAGGTTAGTGGGTCGCGTAGCGCAGGGCGGCGAGAATCAGCGCGCGGTTCGGGGATTCGGGACCAACCGCGCCGCCGCTTGCCGTGGAAGTCCTCCCTCGGGCCGACCTGCGGGAACGTGGGATCGACGGCAAGCACCGCGTTCCACAGCTTTTCGCGTTTTGGGCGTCTTTCAGTGCAACGTAGGCAGCGCAGGCGTCCGCGGGGCTCCAGGTGGAGCTGTCGGGATCGATACCCGCGGCGCGCAAGGCACGCTCTGCCTCGCGTTCGGTCAGACGGTCAGTCGTCCAGTCCATCGTTTGTGTCTCCTCACACTACGTGAATCAGGCAGGCGATATGTCTGCGATGCGGGAGCCCGGTAGCTGAGCCGGCGGGGATCTGCTCTCTCCCGCGGTGGGGTGAATCAGGCTTCGATGGGGTCGGGGCCGCTCATCAAAGCAACCGTCAGCGCGATATCGTAGCCTTGCAGCCACGCCCGCATCAGCGGTATCTCGGTGTAGCCAGCGAAGCAGGGCACGCGCATCCTGCCGGCGTGGTAATCAGCACGGCCTTGATCAAAAGCGGCATCCAGTTGGTTCAGATTGCAATTCATGGCGCCTCTCACCTCCTCGTCATCACCCTTACGCCCCAGCTTTGAATGGGGCAGGCAAGATGCCTGGCGGGGTTACGAGGCCCGCGGCTAACCTCCGCGGGCGGGGAATCAGGAAAACGGTTAGCCTTTGGTATTCCATTCAGCCTTGCGGACTTCGGCTTCCAGGATCACGGCGCGGCTGGCGTCGAGTTGCGCCAGAGTCAATTCCGATATGCGGGCGATGATGTATTCGTTGGTGCGGTCAATTACCCGCTGGTAATAGCGGACCATCTCTTCGGCGAGTGACATCTGTGTCTCCTCCTCGTGCTCAGCATTGACGGGCTTGCAACCGTCCCCGCCTATCGGGGGCTGCTTTACGAGTCCTCGATCCGGTCCTTTCCCCGCGCTGGCTTGCTCTCCGTAAACCTGCCCCAGTGTCAGTGAAGCACGCTATCCCGGTAGTCTACCTCCGCTCCCCCTGTGAAGGGCTCGTCGCGGCTGGAAGCTCTCTAAAGCGGGTTCCGATCCGTTCGCCTGTGGTCTCAAGGTCCGTTCCTGCTTACAATCGTAGTGTATCGCATCCGAATACAGAAGTCAACTGTTTTTGGCGGTTGACGAAAATATTTTTTTGCGATACAATCCCAATATGAAAAACACGGCTGAATCCGAAGAAAGACAGGCGCGCGGGCGTCCCCGAGGGGGCGTAGCGCGGCGAGGTGAGGTGAAGATACGGGCGATCCGCTTCACGGAACTGGATACCGCGCGTATTGAAGCGCTGTCCGCAAAGTGGGAATGTTCGGAGGCGGCTGCAGTCAGACGCGCACTGGCGACGGCGGCGCGCGTTGAGGGCGTGGAGGGAGGGGCGTAGCTGTGTTCGTCTACGTGCTGCGTGCGCCACAATCTGATGCGGTCGTCTACGTGGGGATTTCGGCTGATCCCGGAAAGCGCTTCCGGCAACATTGTGCGACAACCGCCCGGTCGTCCTCCAAAGCAGTGCAGGTTTGGGTTCAGGCACTACGCAGTCGTGGGCAGGAGCCGGTCATGGAGTTGATAGAGGAGGTGGGGAGTGCGGAGGCCAAGGCGAGGGAGAGGTATTGGGTGGAGACCTTCCGAGTCCAGGGCGTGCCGTTACTGAACTGCCGCACGGCACGCAGCGAGGAGACGGTCGGTGGTACCTATCGTCTGGGAGACAAACTGGTCGCGCGGAAACGCGGCAGGGGCCGCCCCGAAGGGAAGCGGTTTCCGCGCCACAAGAATCTAGCGCTGACGGAGCAGGAGTTCCAGGTTCTTATGCGTTTAGCAGACAAGCGAGGGGAGTCTGCGTCCACGGTTTTGCGTGACGCGCTCCGTGCTGTCGCGAGACGGGAGGGAATAGATGGTGTCTGATCGGCATCACGAAATCGGAAGAGACGATAGAAGGGGCGGCGTAGTTGTGCCTTCCACGCCGATACGAACGCGGAACGGGCCGCAGAGTAGGTAGGCACCCGCGGAATCCGGCAAAACACGCAACCGGGGAGCGCAGCCGAGGCGCCTCCCCGGTTTCGCGAATTCCGGCAAGGCACGCAAAACCGCCGTGTCCCGCCCCAAGCAACGCGCGGAAAATGAAGGGCGACAGGCAGGCGCAATGCCCCGTAAGCAGCAAGCAAGCGGCGAATACGGTGCGCTGTGATAGGGCGGTACGATGCCGGGATACGGGAATCAGGCGAAGGGCACCGCGGGCGCGCAGGTGCAGGCGATCATCAGTGAACGGCGAAAACAGGTCTGGGCGCTGTACCTCGACTGCCATACGCAGACGCAGATCGCGGAGAAACTGGGCGTCAGTCAGCCTACCGTCTCGGGGGACATTGCCGCCGTGCGCGCGGAGGTGCAGTGTGACCGCAAGGCACTCCTCGAGAGAGAAGCAGCGGCGCTGGATGGGCTGCAGCAGTCGCTTGCCGGGCAGAACGCGCAGGCGTTTAGCCTGGAGATCATCGACCGCATCCTCGCAGTCATGAAGCGCCGCGCTGCGCTGCACGGCCTGGACGCGGCCACGCGCGTAAAGCTCGAGCTGGCGGACGCGACGGATGAGGATCTCGTCGCCGCGTATGAGGAAGCGGTCGCGCTTTCCGCGGCGCGTCGGGGGACCGGCGAGGCGACCGAGTAGCCGTCCGTGTCCCGTACGACGCGGTGTGCGGAGAATCAACGGTGCCGCTCCCGTTTGGCGGGAGAGTGGCCTCCAGTCCATAGCGGCGCAGGAGTGGCGTCCTGCGCGTCAGCACCGCGTACTTCGGGCGACGGGCGTAGCAGGCGGTAGAGCCGCAAGAGCTTCTCCTTTGGCGGAAAGACCCCGCCGAGAGTCGCGAAGGTCGGGCCGGTCAAGCAGTCAGGGCCCGAGCGGTAGGGACGGAGGGTGAGAATCCAGTTCCTTACTCTCCGGGAAGAAGAATGGACTACAAGCGTAGTCTTTGGTTCAAGGAGGGAGAATCTGTGCCTGGACAGCGAAGATGGATACGGGAGAAAGATCGTGGGCGCGACATTCTGGACGCGCCCTTTCTCGTGTGCGAACACAAGGACGACTCCGACGCGCTGGTCTACTATCGCGGCAGTCGCGGTCAGCGGCTCTCTTACTGCGTGAAGTGTCGGGCGCGCGTGCTGGCGTGCCGCGACCAGGTGGTGGCAGCGAGGCGTGCCTTGTTGGTGGAGGAAGCGTAAGGGGGGCGGTAGGAGAATCGTAGAAAGGGGGCCCCGCAGGTAGCGGGCCCCCTTTCTACGTGTCAGCTCTCCTTCCCCATCGGCGGCAGATATTGGTCAACGGCACGGCGAATCAGCTCGGACACGGAGGCGCCGGTGCGAACCTGTTCCCACTTCAGGCGCGCGAGCTGCTCGTGGCCAAGGTAGATCATCCGTTTCGTCCGTGTCAGGCGGGGTGGTGGGCGTTTCGGCATGGGGCTCCTTCTCCTCGTGAATCATGGGCCAAAGGTCCGCGATCTGTGTGTGGCTGTAGGTGCGCAGCAAGGCGCGGGCGGTGATCAACGTGCCGCGCGTCCAGCCGTTCTCCGGGATTGCGGCGAGGAGGTCTCCCATGGAGTGATCCCCCTTCCGCCAGCCGACCCCGTTCTGGTATTCGGCGTAATCGGTATCGAGTGCTGAGAGGCGGCGCGCGGCGGCGATACAGGCGGCGACCGCGGGGGCATCGCTGGGGACAACAGGCGTCTCGTCGTCAGCCCCCGCGATCCCGCGAGAGATTCCGCGCTCTTTGAGCCACTGGAACCGGTTTCCGTTGCCGTTGGTGGGTGCGGCGCCCGCGGCTTTGCTGTCGGCGGCAAGCGAGGAGATCGCGGCGAACGTCCACAGGCTCCACTCCTCCCCACCCGCCAGACGCGTGCCGAGGGTGACCGGCTTCTCACGCCCGTCGCGGCTCTTGAGGACGATAGCGGCGCCCGTCCACGGGTGAGGGGACTCGGGGCACACACTGCCGTGTGAGACGCGCGCGCACCATTCGCCGTCGCGGCTGCGGCCGAAACCCCACTCCAGGCTGTCAGCGGCGGGAAGCGGGGCCATCGGCGCCGGTTCGGGCCGCGAGGGTTCGGGTGCGGGGGCGATGACGCGCAGCGCGGTCGCCTCGCCGTCCACGGCCTCTCCGATACGTTCACGCTTGCCGTTGATTGTCTGCAGGATGTGCTCCTCCAGCGAATCGGCGACTACCAGGTAATGGGCAACGGCGTCCCCGGCCACGCCTCCCAGGCGGCGGATGCGGCCTTCCGCCTGGTCGAGGTCGGCGGGGCTCCACTCGCCCTCGGCGAACGCGCAGACGGTCGTACGGCGGTGGAGACCGTTCATTCCCGTCCCGCAGGCGGGTGCCGTGCCGACGAACACCAGGGGGCCGTCGGGCGCGGCAAACTGATCGACCTTGCCCTGCCGCGCCTCAGGAGAATCATCGCCTGTCGCGACCACGGCACACCCGTCGGGGAGGGCTGCCGCGATGCTGTGCGCCACGTCGCGGTGGTGGGTGAACACCACCAGCGGGCGGCTGCCGCCGTTGCCGTCGGAGGTGTAATCGCGGATCCACTCCGCGACCGCGGCGACCTTCTTGCGGCCGAGCTCGGCACGGTAACGCGCCATCTCCTCGAATGCGGGGAGACCGTTCTTCGTAAACGTGACCCGCCCCGCGGTATCGACGGCGACATCGAGCCCCTCGTGGTCCGCGTCCTCACCGTCGAGGGGCACCATCACGCGCAGGAGGTCGGGTAGCTCGCCGGGGACCGTTTCCGGCGTGCGGCGCAGCATCACCTGGCCCATCGCGGCGTTCAGCTCATCCAGGTTCATGGCGCCCTGGTCGTCGTAGCCGCGCGGGGCGAAGGCGTTGGCGCGATAGCAGTAGCGGTTGACGAATTTCTGGCGGCTCCTGGCGACCTGGCAACCCAGCGCGTGCAGCATGGGGTAAGCCTCCACGGGGAGGCCATTGGGCATCGGTGTTCCCGTCAGGCACCACAGTCGCGTGGCGCGGTCCACAAGCCCTTCCTTGCGCGCCCAGTTGCCGGTGGCGCGGTCCTTCTGCCACGTGCCCCACGCGGCCTCGCCCGTTGCGGTGCGGGAGCCACTTTTCGCGCGGTGAATCTCATCGCCAATCACCACGTCCCACGCGGGCGCGGCCAGGAGTGACGGCAGGCGATGGGAAAGATCGGTCCAGGGGACGAAATACCAGCCGGGCTCGGTCGGGGTCTGGTCCTTGCGGCGCAGGATGGTGACCTCGGGTCCGCCCCAGAGTCTTGCTTCTCGCTGCCAGCCGAGAGCTGTGGCAAGGGGCGCGACGATCAGGACGCGCTCGGCGTTGAGTGCCACGGCGGCCGTGATCGCCTGCGAGCTCTTGCCAAGCCCCATGGTGTCGGCCAGCAGGGCGTGCGTCCGGTGCGCCAGCCACGTGGCGCCGGTGACCTGATACGGGCGGAGGGTGGGTGTGCTCATCGGGGTGGTCTCCTGTCGCGGAATCTAGGCATATTCGGTGAGGGCGTCGAGAATCCGTCCGTGCCCAAGCGCCTGGCGCTTGGACACGTGCGCCGCAAAGAATGGGGCGAGGAGGTCTCCCGCCTGACGGCGGAGCTCCCGTCGTGTGGCGGCGGCCTGGGGCACGGCCGCCGCGGCGAGCAGCTCCACGGCCTCCCATGCCTGTGCGATCATCATCTCGTTTAGCCAGATGAGGGCCATTGTATCTCCTTTCATTGGTGCGTGTAATGTGGTGACTCAGCGAAGGGCTTCCGTCTCGGGATCGCCGGCCAGGCTGGCGACGATAGCGCGTCCGAGTTCCACGTCTACGGGCAGGGTGATCAGATACTCGATTCGTTCCTGCGCGCCGCCGGGCGCGAACTCGCGCCACGGTCGGTCCTGGCGGCTGGAATTGCAGGCCTTGCAGCTCGTCACCAGGTTGCTGTTCTCGTTCCCCCCGTTCTCGATGCGGGGCGTCAGGTGGTCGAGCGAGAGTACCACGGCGTCCTGGTGGGTGGCGCGGCGGTCGCGCGGCCCGCGGCCGCAGTAGACGCACGCCCAGCCGTCGCGCTCGTACAGGGCTGCGCGCCGTTCCCTGCGAATCCAGTTTGAGCCGTGCCATCCGTTCGTCGCCATTTGCACACCTCCTCCGACGTGCGTCGCCATCCAGTGTCACTTAAGTATATCGCAGGTGTCATCGTATGTCACATTACGGGAGAGATTTATTTTTTGCAGGCACAAAGCGTGCGTATCGGCGTGCGTTGCGAGGAGAATGAACGGCGTGAACCGTCTCACGCAGCTCGGGGAGGAACAGTTAGCGAGGGCGCTTAAGGCGCGCGGTATCGCCGTCGCGAAGCCTGCGCCGCCGTCGCGGCACGGCGACCTGACCCGCTACCAGTGTGACCCCGTGGGTTATGCGCGGGAGGTGCTGTCTCTCACCCTCACCGACGCGCAGGAGGAGATGCTCTGCTCGGTGCGTGACAACCGTCGCACGGCGGTGCAGGCGTCGCACGGCATAGGCAAGACGTTCCTGGCCGGAGTCGCGGCGAACTGGTGGTATGACTGCTGGCCGGAACACATCGTCTATATCACCGCGCCGACGTGGGACCAGGCACTCGGGCTGACTTTCAAGGAGGTGAAGGTGCAGCGCTGGTCGGCCTCTCTGCCCGGCGAGATCCTGGAATCGGGTGTCGTCCGCGACCCCGACCCCCGCAAGCGACCCGCCCACTACATTCGCGCGTTGAACGCGGAAAACGGGGAGGCGTTCCAGGGCGAGCACGCGGCGCCGATCCTCGTCATCCTCGAGGAAGCGGTCGGTGTCCCCGGCTATATCTGGGAGGCGCTCGATGGCTTGCTTACCCATCCCGAATCCCGAGCGCTGGCCGTGGGAAACCCGACGGACGCTTCGTCGCTGTTCGCGGCAGCGTGCCAGGCGCCGGAGTGGCACCCGCTTCGGGTCTCCGCCCTCGATCACCCCAACATCCTGGCGGAGATGGCGTCCCGTCCCGCGCCGTTCCCCAAGGCGGTGCGGTTGACGTGGCTCGAGGAGATGCTTGCCAAGCACTGCCGGCCGGTCGATCAACTGTCGGGGGAGTGTTTTGAATTTCCCGCGGACAGCGGGCGCTTCTGGCAGCCGAACGCCGTGTTTCAGGGCCGCGCCAAGGGCGAGTTTCCGACGTTAGCCGACGAGCAGGTGATTCCCGCGGCGTGGCTGCGCACGCTGCCCCAACACCGGCCCGAAGGGATCCCGGAGATTGGCATGGACCCCGCCCGCCTGGGGGCGGATCGCACGGTCATTGCGGTACGGCAGGGGTGGTGCGTGCTGGACGTGCGCCAGGTGCGGCAGATGACCCTCGATGCGGTCACGGGGCTGTATATCGACGTGGCGCGGGAAGCGGCGAGGCGTGCGGGTTGCGGCCCGCGCGAGATCACCGGCCGGATCGACGTGACGGGCGGCCTGGGTGCGGGACCGTATGACTTCCTGCGCGCGCAGGGGTACCACAAGGTGGTCGCGGTGAACGTGACGGAGGCCGCGCTAGACAAGCAGGCGTTCAAGAATCAGCGTAGTGAGCTGTGGTTCACGATGCGCGCGTGGGTGGAGGAGAGAATGATCGACTTCTCGCGGCTGTCGGAGGAGGTGTGCAAAGAGCTGTTCGCGGAGTTGTCCGCGCCCAAGTACGCGGTCGATTACCAGGGCCGTCGCGTCGTGGAACCGAAAGCGGATACGCACAAGCGCTTGAAGCGCAGCCCGGACCTTGCCGACGCGGTGAACCTGGCGTTTGCGGCGCGTCTGGGGAGTGGCGGTCCGCTGGTACTGTTCGGCGGCAGTGGGGACAGCCTGTATGATGACGATGATGAGTGGTAAG
>ERZ1292642.636-Hain-H14-01um-R1-636-length-19215-cov-7_pt1 | contig 19215 bp, 20 predicted proteins | sample MGYA00564403_ERZ1292642 | MGnify/ENA primary metagenome ERZ1292642 (study PRJEB36523, sample SAMEA6512643) | groundwater metagenome | collected 2019-01-09 | study: AquaDiva: Metagenomics assemblies of 32 groundwater samples | reverse complement strand
CTGCATGTGCGTGTTCCGGCAGAAATAAAAGAGGCGGACGAGATTGATGTCGGCTTTCCGGGTACAGCGGCAGACTATTTTGACTAATTACCGCGGCATCAACATCCAGTTCGTTGACTTCGGCGGTGGCGTCACCAGCGACAGTCTCTTTTGTGACAAAGAGCAGCCCATTTTCGATTTCTATCTCCACAACAAGGATCGCTACCGAAGGGCGTTAGACATTGGGGCGAATGTTGGCGTGCATTCAATGTTGATGGCGAGGTCTGGGTGGGACGTTCGCGCATACGAACCCGACCCGGAAACGTACAAGATGGCACGCACCAACATAATTCGTGGAAATGACGGGTGGGATGGGTTCAACGGTATTACGATCATCAGAAGCGCCGTCTCAGACCACTCAGGACGCTCTACATTCGTTCGGGTGAAAGGAAACACCACGGGCAGTCACCTGGAGGGCGACAAGGCGCCCTATGGCCCGCTGGAGCGCTTTCAGGTGGATGTGGTGGACTGCCGGCCGCTGTTCGATTGGGCGGACTTCGCCAAGATTGACTGCGAGGGCGGCGAGGCGCGGATTCTGCTGACCGTGCGGCCGGAGCAGCGCTGCGAGTTCATGGTAGAGGTCGGGAGCGAAGGTGCGGCTGACGCCATTTTCATGCACTTCCGGCAGATGTTTCCGGCCGTCAGGATGTGGGCGCAACAGGCAGATTGGCGCGAAGTCGTATTCAGGCGGGAGATGCCTACGCACCACAGCCACGGGGCACTTTTCATCGGACGGGAGCCACCGATCCGAGAGGTGACACGATGTTGATAGTCCCTAAATATTTTGCAAAAAATTGTGTAGTCGTTCGTTATAGTTGCAAACCATCATGGGGAATTGATCCTGATGGGAATATCCCTTTTAGCCACCCTGCTTGGGATGGGTACTCTGCTAGCTTCGATTGTCCTGGATTTTTGAATCCGGCGTCTGCGCTAGGAGATAGCGAAAGCGCAGCGATCGCTAACTGTTACAGGAAATTTATATGGGAATTAAATAGTTTGTATAATGTTGATGCATGGAGCAAGTTTCCTAAGAGATTCCTATCAGAGTTGAAACGATCGGTCCGCAGGCTTACACAGGGGAATCCTGCTGTCATTGAATCATGCAGGAGAAAATTAGGGTGCCCATGGACGGCCAAAGAACGTCGTGAAGCAATCAGGAAATGGTCTTATGAAGAAATAGGTTAAATACTTCAATGACCGACGAAACCCCTTTCAGTATCCCACTCGAAGTCCATCCGCGAAATTATATCCAGCGGCTTCAGGATCGCGGGATCACCATCGAACAGATCGCAGAAGCCTTGGGATTGTCGGTGCGAATGATATTCCACATGAAAACCAAGAATCTTGAGCCGCGTTGGTCTCAAGCCCTCAAATTGGTGGAACTGAACGAGCTGCATTGCTCGACGGCCACCAGCCAACCATCCGACTTCCAGAAATAACTGCAATCTATTGCATTTACGGCGGTATTGACATGGCGCAGCATGCTCGCCCATGCATCCGCTCGAAAATGCCCAGTTAAGCGCGGAGTTGCCTGACGCTCCGCTGGTCTGCATCGTCAAGTTCAGCGACGATCTCCAGTTCGGCTTGCAGATCCCGCAGACCCCAGCCGTCCACTTCCAGGTCACCGTCAAACGCGACAACTGCTCGCCCGGCGGCCGGTTCATCCGCTTCGGCTCCACCAAAGGTGACGAGCTGACCGGCTGGATGGTTCGTGAATACCTGGAAGTCTGCGAAGTGCTCGGCGTGCTGCAAGCCGATGGCCAGACGGTCATCGCGGTCGAGTTTCCCATCGCACTCGAAAAGGCCGCGTAGATGACGATGCTCGCCAACATCCCGAAGCTACGCGATGGCGGCGGGATCAACCTTGCCTACGACTCCTCGGCATCCACGGCATCCTCCACGATGCCGACCGGAACCACGTTCGCGCGCTTGTTGGCGACCACGGACTGCTACATCGAGGTCGGCGGCGGGACCGCAGCCGCAGCCGGGACCGGCGCCTATCTGAGCGCGTTCCGACCGGAATATTTCGCAGTCGAGGAATCCACGACCATTCAGGTTAGGGCGGCCTCTGGCAGCGGATTCCTGAACATCAAGCCCTGTGCGGGGTAAGCGATGACCACACGTTACCGCGAGATCATCAATATCGCTGCTGGCGGCGGCCTGAAGGCCAACATCACTGCGACCGCTTCCGCCTCGGCCATTCTCTCAGGATTTACGCGCGCGGTCCTGCTATGGGCGACAAGCAATTGCTGGATCGACTTCATGCCGACTACGGCATCGAACGGCAGCGGCATGTACCTCGCGGCCTCGCAATACGCCGTCATCGCGGCCAGTGCAAGCCAGCAAATTTCCGTCATACAAGACGCCACCGCGGGCACGCTCTATATCAAGCCGCTGACGGGGTAAAAATGCTACGGTTTGGTATTAACGCCGTTAATCAAGCGAGCCCCCTTGGTCCTTCTGTGGCGGCGGCGTTCTCCGCCACCGGCGGCACTACTACGACCTCCGGTGCCTACACGATCCACACGTTCCTGACGAGTGGAACGTTCACGCCGAATCAGGCCGGGACAGTCAACTATTTGGTTGTGGGTGGTGGGAGTGCAGGCGGGCGTTCGACTATTGGCGGCGGCGGTCCCGCCGGCGGTGGAGCAGGCGGCTTTCGAACTGGCACTCTGGCAGTTACGGCAGGCGCAATAACCGTAACGGTAGGGACTGGTGGGGCTCAGGGTGCGGCAGCGTCTCCCGGTGGAGATGGGTCTGATTCTGTCTTTTCCACGATTACATCTACTGGTGGCGGGGGTGGTGCTTATTCCACTCCAGGCACCAATCCTGGGGCTACGGGAAGGGCAGGCGGATCTGGTGGCGGTGCCTATGGCTATCAAAGTGGCGTAGGTGTTGGTGGAGCAGGTACAGCGGGACAAGGGAATAACGGGGGGATAGGTTCATCTGACAACGTAAATTACGTAACAAGTGGCGGCGGCGGCGGCGCAGCAGCCGTTGGAGCAAATGGAACAACGACTAATGGCGGTAATGGCGGTGCCGGAACGGCAAGCCCAGTACCGGGTGACAGCAATACCTACGCTGGTGGTGGGGGCGGGGCGTATAGCGGGACTGCTACGACTGCTGGATCGGGTGGTGCTGGTGGCGGGGGTGCTGGAGGGGTAGCAGGCGGGAATGGAACGGCCGGGACAGCGAACACCGGGGGCGGGGGAGGTGGTAGTGGTTCTGGCGCGACTAACGCTGGCGACGGTGGTTCTGGCCGCGTAGTTGTTTGGTACAAGACCGACGGGAGCGGACCATGAGAGCGCTCCTCGTGCTCGTGCTCCTGCTCTCGGGCTGCTCCTCGGCGTCGTTCAGTTGCCCGCATGGTGACGTGGAACTACGCTCGCGGGAACCGGTAATCGAGCGAATGGCCGATGCAACTGCACCAAAACCAGCGCAACAGATCGAGTGCGTGGCACTCTAATGGCTCGCCAAACAAAAGACGAAAAGAAGCAATCGCTCGGCCAGTTCTGGACCGCTGAGATCCAGTCTGCTGGCAAGGACTTCGAGAAGTGGGAGGAGCGCTCCCACAAGATCGTTCGCCGCTACCGTGACGACCGCGACGCCGTAGACAGCCGCGTCCGCAAGTTCAATATCCTGTGGTCGAACGTGCAGGTCATGAAACCAGCGTTGTACGGCAGGATGCCGAAGCCGGAAGTCTCGCGCAGATTCAAGGATGCCGACCCGGTTGGCCGTACGGCGTCGCTGATGCTGGAGCGCTGCCTGGAGTACGAGGTCGAACAGTATGCCGACTTCCAGCGCACGATGCGCTGCGCCGTCGAGGACCGCCTGCTTCCTGGGCGCGGTGTGGCGTGGATTCGCTACGAGCCGCACTTCGTCGGCGACGATCCGACGCAGGACATCACACAGGTTACGACACCTGAGCATCCAGGCACCGTCACAGAGGACGAGAACAACCAGCTTGAGTACGAGTGCGCGCCAACCGATTACGTGCATTGGAAAGACTTCCTGCACGAGCCAGCGCGGACATGGGAGGAAGTGTCTTGGGTCGCGCGCCGCGTCTACATGGACGTGGAGGAAGGCACCAAGCGCTTCGGCGACATTTTCGCGCTCGTGCCGATGCAGTCCGAGGACACGAAGCGTGACGTGGAAGCGCAGAAACACGCGAAGAAGAAAAAGGGCGAAATTTGGGAAATCTGGGACAAGACGAAGAAGGAAGTCGTCTGGGTCGCTAAAGGCTTTGACCGCGAGCTGGACGTGCGGCCAGATCCGCTTGGCCTCGAGTCGTTCTTTCCATGCCCGATGCCGCTCTATGCGACGGTCACGACTGGATCTTTAGTCCCGGTCCCCGACTACTGCGAGTACCAGGACCAAGCCGAGGAACTGGACATCCTGACGGCGCGCATCTCGCGGCTGACGCGCGCCGTCAAGGTGGTCGGGGTCTACAACGCAGAATTCATCGCGTTGAAACGCATGATGCAGGAGGGGGTCGACAACGAGTTGATCCCGGTCGATACCTGGGCCGCCTTCGCCGAGAAGCGCGGGCTCGCCGGTGCGGTCGAATTCCTGCCGATCAAGGAAGTTATCGAGGCGCTGGTGCGTCTGTACGAAGCGCGCGAGCAGGCCAAGATGGTGATCTACGAGACCATCGGCATTTCCGATATCCTGCGTGGCCAGTCCGATGCGCAGGAAACCTTTGGCGCGCAGAAATTAAAGGCGCAGTTCGGCTCCATGCGGCTACGCAATTCTCAGGAGGACGTGGCGCGGTTCGCGACCGATCTTCTCAGAATGAAGGCGCACATCATCTGCAAATTGTTCTCGGATGAGACCATCCTGAAGATGAGCGGGGTCGAATTCACGCTGGACGCTGGACTCGCGCAGCAGGCACTTGCGTTGCTGCGTGCGGGCCCTCTGAAGGACTTCCGCATCGAAGTCGCGGCCGACACCCTGGCACAGATCGACGACGACAAGGACAAGAAAGAGCGCATGGAGTTGATTACGGCGGCCGGTGAGTATTTCAAGAACGCGCTGCCGTTGCTGCAGGCGTTCCCGCCGGCCGGAGCGCTGATTGGCGAGCTGCTGATGTTCGGCATCCGCGGCTTCAAAGTCGGCAAGAGCATAGAGGCCGCCTTCGAGCGCGCGATGGCGCAGATCGGCCAAGCACTCCAGCAACCGAAGGGCCCCGATCCGGCCGAGCAGGCGAAGATCGAAACCGAGAAAGTCAAGGTCCAGGGCGAGCAGATCCGCCAGCAGGGCGAGGCGCAGATCCTTCCGATCAAGATCCAGGCCGAGCGCGAGAAGGCGCAGGCGGCCATCGCGAAGTCGCAGATCGGCGTACAGAAAGCCGAGATCGGCATGCAGACGGCAATCGTCAAGGCCATGCAGGCGCCCGAGCAAGCAGTTCCTGGAATGATGTGATGGACCCCTTCGCGCAATTCATGGACTTTTGGGCCGGCTCGGTCGGCACCGAGGAAGCCTTCATGTCGTGGCGGGAGAAGACTCGCCCGCACGAGTCGGCCTACATCGCGCCGGATATCCAGCCATTCGTCTCGAGCAGTGGAGCGCGGATCTCAGGACGTGCTGCCTGGCGCGAGCACCTGAACCGTTCCGGAGCTGTGGAAATGGGCGCCTCCGACCTGAAGGCGCAGACCGAACGCCACCTGAAGGCCAAGGCCGCGCATCAGGACCGCATGGCACGAGCCACAGCGGCCGCCCAGCCCGTCCCGATGCCTGCGCAAGCGCAGCCGCTCCAGCCCTCCCGTACCGCCGCCCGTGTCATGGAGCGCCTGCATGGCCGGCCTACCCCGGATCGCCCGACGCTGATCCGCATGGCGATCGAGGAGAGGTTGCGTAAATGAGAACCGCGAACGTCGTGATGACGTGCGCAAGCCCGGTCCCCTTTGGGGGCCGGGTTCCCTTGATGGAAAGCGAATGGAACAACAGACCAACGACACCGCCGCTCCAGAAGTAATCGCGCCGGCACCGGAGGCGCCCGTAGTCGCGCCGGCCGCGGCACCAGCAGCCCCCGCCGCGGCGGTATCGCGCCGCGACGCCATTGCTGCTGCACTGGAGAAGCGCGAGCAGGAAGCCGTTGCTCCGGCCGCCGCAACTGGTCAAGTTGAGCGCCCGCGCGACCCGGCAACCGGCCGCTTCATCAACAAGGACGGCACGCTCGCCGCCCCGGACGCCGGAGCCGCTGCAGCCGTCCAAGCGCCAGATCCGACCCGCAAGCCCATGCCGAAGGCGTGGAAGCAGGACTACGCGCCGAAATGGGACGCCCTGCCGCCGGACATTGCCGACTTCCTCGCAGAGCAGGAATCCGCTCGTGAACGCCAGGTCATGGAAGGCGTCGAAAAATACCGTGGGCTCTCGCAATACGCCGAGGGTCTCAGAGACGTTATCGCCCCGCACGAGCAGATCCTGACCCAGCAGTACGGGTCGGTTGCTGCCGGCGTGAAGCAGTTATTCGCAATCTCCAACGCTGCCGCGCAGAACCCGCTGGAATTCATCCAGTGGTTCGCGCAGCAGCGCGGGATCGACCTTGCCTCGCTTGCTCCACAAGCTCAAGGCCAGCCACAACCCGGCGGTCAGCCGGACCCGAACGCCGCCCCTCAAGGGCAACCCGATCTCAACAGACTCATCCAGCAAGCGGTTCAACCCGTCATGCAAAAGATGATGGCCATAGATCGGCAGCAGCAGCAGTTCACCGAAGGCCAGCGTCAGGCCGCACAAGCTCAAAGCGTGCAGGCCGTCAATACGTTCTTCTCCGAGAAAGACGAGCAAGGGAACCTCAAGTACCAGCTCGACGAAGGCGCAATGGACGACTTCTCCAAGCGCGTGCAGTTCCTCAGATCGAATCATGCCGACTGGGATGACCGCAAAGTGCTGGAAGCCGCCCACAAGGAAGTCACGCGCCTGCAGGACGACTACGTGGAACGCGAAGTTGCCCGCCGGGAGAAGGATCGCAAAGAGCGCGAAGCCCGCGAACTTGCCGCCAAAAAAGCAGCCGCCGTAAGCGTGAAGGGTGCGCCCGCCACGTCTCCTGCGGCTTCAATTGACCCTCGCAATCGCCGCGCCGTCATTGAAGGCGCGATGGGCGATTTGCAACGATAAGGAAACGAAATGCCTTTCGCAAATAGCGATATTTCGGACATCGTGGCCACGACGATTCAAAGTCGTAGTGGCGTGATTGCCGACAACGTCACGCACAACGTCGGTCTGCTGACACGGCTGAAGCAGCGCGGGAACATCAAGCCGTTCGGAGGCGGAAATGTCATTTTACAGGAGCTGTCGTTTGCCTCCAACACCAACGCGATGTACTACAGCGGCTACCAAGCTTTGAACATTGCGCCCCAGGACGTGATTTCGGCGTCCAGTTGGGATGTCAAACAAGCCGCGTGCGCGGTGACCATCTCAGGTCTGGAGCAGATCCAGAACAGCGGCAAAGAGCAGATCATCGACTTGCTCGACGCGCGGATGGATGTTGCCGAGTCGTCCATGATGAACCTCATCTCGACGGGGGTCTATTCGGACGGTACTGGTAGCGGTGGCCTTCAAGTCACCGGCTTGCAATCCATCGTCCCGAATGATCCGACGACCGGCACGGTGGGCGGGATCAGCCGCGCGAACTACAACTTTTGGCGTTCGCAACTGTACGACTTCTCCGTTTCAGCGGGGGCGTCGGCATCTGCATCGAATATCCAGGTCGGGTTCAACACGCTCTGGGCTCGCTGCACGCGCGGTCGCGACACGCCGGATCTCGTGATCCTGGACAACACCTTCTGGGGCTTCTATCTCGCATCGCTGCAAACGAACCAGCGTTTCGAGGGCGACGCCGAGATGGCGAAGCTCGGGTTCACGACCATCAAGTACATGAACGCCGACGTGATTCTCGACGGCGGGATTGGGGGCGATGCTCCGGCGAACCATGCCTACTTCATCAATTCCCGCTATCTGTTTTTCCGTCCGTACCGGGAACGCAACTTCGTGGCGCTCGGCGACGAGCGGATGTCAACCAACCAAGACGCCGTGGTTCGGCTGCTCGGGTGGGCGGGGAACATGACCGCCTCTGGGCCGCAGTTCAGCGGTGTTGCGATCGAGTAAGGGGAGGCTGACATGGCAACCAACCACGTAGTGCAAGACGGCAGCATCGGGATCGACCTCAATACCATCGGCTCGGCTCGGGTCTACGGACTCGGGCAGACGGTGAAAACCGACGGTGGCGGCGAGTTCATCTACGTGCTGTTCAACAGTGCCGTCTCCCAAGGCGGTCTTACCAAGCTGGAACCGGGCTATCTCGGTACGGCAGGCACCGGTGCAAACTTGGCGTCCGCAGACTCGCGGCTGGGATTTGCCCAGACGACGTTCGCGGCCTCGCAATACGGCTTCCTGGCGCTCTCCGGCCAGAACGTACTGGTTCGCACGCTTGGCGGGGCCGGCGGCGGTGGCGGTCAACCGCTGTATACCACGGACACCGCGGGGGCGCTCTCAACTGCGTCCGTCTCGGCATCGCAGTTCCAGGTCTGGGGTGTATGGCTGCATTCGTCGGTGAGCGCAACGGCTGCGACCGCGACGGTTTCAACCGCTGCAGTGTCGTATCCGCATCTGCGGAAACCGCGGGCTGGTGGCGGCTAACCAGTAACGGAAGGACCAAGAAGGGGGCGGGTGTCCGGGCTTATCTCCACCGGGCACTCGCCCGATAACAAGGCCACTGTCGGGATGACAGCGGCGGAAAGGAGCTGAAGTGTACGTCTCGCGACGTGATTTCATAAAAGCCGCAATGGCCTCTGTGGCCGCCGCAAAGTCAGCAACTGGCATGGCCGCAGATGACGCTACTGCCGGGAGTCTGTCCAGAGCATTCGGCGATGTAGCTGTCGTCGATAGAGATCCGCGAAAGTGCCAGATAGTTCGCGGTCTTAAGGCTTTCTATTTCGGCGATGACAGCTTGCTCTCGTATCACGACGGAGCGCAGTGGCAACCGTGGCTTCAGTCAAAAATGGGCGGCGAAAATAGCGTCACTATAGTAAAGGCGCAGAACAAGTGAAGCGCGCCTTCTACGATTTCACATGCTCGCCGTACTCGTTCGACTTCGCCGTGTTCCTCATGGCGGCGCAGGCGGCAGAATGCGATGAGATCGTCATCGTGCCGGGGCAACGCATGGTTGTTGGCAAGGACGGGACGATTCAGGAATTCCAGAAATGCACGCCGGGCGAGCAGGAATACAGGTTGAACAACCTGATCCTTGGGCTTTGTCCGAAGGCAATCGTTGCAGGGACACGCGGCTACGCCAAGGCGCTGTGGCATGAGGGCTGTTTCCCTGAAGGCTACACGGTCGATAAGCCAGTCCAGGCGCACACGATCAGTGCGGTCCTGAAGTCGCTCAAGATCCAGCCGTTCATGCCGTCCGCGGAAAAGACGGCCGAAGTCGAGGCAGATGGCTGGACCGATGAAAAGCTGGTCGCGATTACGATCCGTTACTCGAGCATCAAGTCGGGACGGAACTCCAATGTCGAGGAGTGGGTGAAGGCTGCCGACTGGATGCGCTCCATTGGCCTTGCGCCGGTATTCGTTCCGGACACTGACCAGTCGGACATGAAATTCATAGGTGCCGACGGCTACGAGCACAAGTCTTGCCCGAAGGCGGCGCTGGATGTCCAGTACCGCATCGCGCTCTACGAAAAAGCATACATGAACATCGGGGTCAACAACGGGCCGATGGCGCTGAACATGTTCTCACGCCGGCCGATGCTGTACTTCCGCCCGATCACGCATGGCTACCACGAATCAACGGAGGCGTTCTGGCGAGCAAACGGTGTCCCGATCCGCTCCCAACTGCCGTGGTTCTCGGTCCTGCAGCGGATCATCTGGGAGGGCACGGACGATTTCGACAACATCAAGGTCAACGTCGAGCGCTGGCTGACGGCTCGAGATGAAGGCAAAGACGTATGGCCGCTTGCGGTGGCACCTACCTACCCGATCTACGGCGTCGTGGACCAGGAAGGCCGTGGTCGCCAGATGAGCACCGCTCTGGCGGCGGCCAAGACGAACGGCTGGAAGCAGATGGTTCGGAAGTCGCATGGACCGGATCTGATGTCGATTGTCTGTTACGGCCCTTCTCTCAAGTATACCTGGAGGCACATCAAGCGACCGATCATGACCGTCTCAGGGGCGCACGACTTCCTGATCGAGCGCGGCGTCATCCCGGATTACCATATGGATTGCGATCCCCGCGTGCATAAGGTCGAGATGCTGAAGCTCGTAAACAGCGCGGTGAAGTATCGCATGGCAACCTGCTGCCATCCGTCGCTGTGGGAGAAACTCTCCGGCCACGAGGTAGAGCTTTGGCATCTGCACAACGACCAGTATACGGAGGAGTGGGTGCGCAAGAATGACCCCGGCGCCAACATGCTCGGCGGTGGATCGACGGCCGGCATGCGGGCCCTGGAAGTCGGCTCGATGCTCGGTTACAGACGTTTCGAGATCCACGGCATGGATTGCTCCTACGAATCAGAGGACCGCCGCCACGCCGGGGCGCACACCGGGCACAAGCAGAACATGGTCGATGTCTGCGTGGATGAGAAGTGGTTCAAGTCCTCCCCACAGATGGTCGAGGCGGCGAAGGAAGTTATTCACTTCCTGCAAAATTTTGATTGCGAGTTGAAGTTCCACGGCCACGGCCTCACGCAAGCGATGGTGAAGCACTTCCTGCTTCGCTTCGTCGTCATTGATCCGTCTTCATACAGGAAAGAAAAGGCAGCTTAACTATGCTCAACGCAACCGTCAGTGATGCAGCCTGGGCGCAGCAAACCGTACACGGCGTGATGCCAGGAACCCGTCAAACGATCGTGTCGTTCGAGGATCGCGCGGTCCAGAACGAGTACAAGTCAGAACAGGAGGGGCGCCCGATCTTCGAGTCGCGCGTCTACATCCGCAAGATCCCGCCCGGCGACAAGTTGGTGGAAGTGCATCGTCCGGCGACCAAGCGCGACTTCCTCGTGTACCCGATGCAGTACGAAGCCTACCAGAAGAGGTCAGCGACGCCGCTCCACGGCACGCCGCTGGAGGCATGGTCTGCGCTTGCAACGAATCAGGTGTTCGAGCTGAAGGCGATGAACATCTTCACGGTCGAACAACTGGCAGAACTGCCGGATGGCTACGGGCAGAAGTTCATGGGCTTCCAGGGCTTCAAGCAGAAAGCGCTGGCGTTTCTTCAGGCTGCCAAAGGTCAGGTCGAATTCGAGCGTATGCAGGCGGAAATGAAGGCGCGCGATGACGAGATCGCCCGCATGAAGGCGAACGAGGACGCCACGGCCAAGCTGATGGCATCCCTCCAGGAACGTCTGGAAGCCCTGGAAGGGCCGAAAAGGGAGACGCTACACGTCAAGAAGTAGCGCGATGCGATGCCTTATTCATTACTCCAGTTAACGCAACAGGTCTGCGATGAGATCGGCATCACGCGGCCGTCATCTGTTGTCGGCAATACAGAGCAGCAGGTGCGTCAGTTGCTCGCGTTCGCGAACAAGCTCGGGCGCGACCTGATCCGCGAGTATGAGTGGCGGCGGCTCGTTCTGGAGAACGTGTTTGAGACGACTGCTTCGCGCGGTGGCACGGCTCTGGTATCGAGCGCGAACACGCTGACCGGGCTGACCTCGGCATCCTCGCTCTGCGCGACTGGAGACGTGGTAAGCGGCACCGGCATCCCGCAGTGGGCGGAAGTCACGATCGTCACCGAGGCGCAGTTGACGCTGAACGTGCGCTGCACCGGGAGCGCGTCGCAAACGTCCTCCTGCTCGTTCGCTCGTCAGTATTACGACTTGCCAACAGACTATGACCGTCAGGTGTCACGCTCAATGTGGGACCGTTCTGACCACCGCCAGATGTACGGCGACAAGTCCGCGCAGACGTGGCAGTGGCTGAAGGGAGGAATGGTTACGTCAGCCCCGTACTACCGCTACCGCATCTTCGGCAACCGGATGAAGATCACGCCGGTCCCGACTTCGCGCCTGATCCTCTCGAACGAGTACGTTTCTACCCGTTGGATCTTGACGGCCACGGCAGCGAATCCGTCCCTGTCCACGTTCGCCGCGGACACCGACCTGACGATCTTCCCGGATGACGTGATGGTGAACGGGATTAAGTTCCAATTCCTGAAGGCGAAGGGGCTGGAATTTGCTTCTGAACTAGCCGAGTTCGGTCGTTCTCTTAGCTACGCAAAAGCTCAGGATACCCCGGCCGAGAACCTATCGCTCTCGCCGGAGTCTCCTGACTTGTTAGTTGGGTTGGGCAATATCCAAGACGGATCGTGGGGACTTTGATGCTCAGCGCCATCGCCCGTCGTCGCCGTCCAGAAGGCCGCCCGGAATCGCTTCCGGCTCCGGTCTACGGCTGGAACACGGTCGATCCCATCGGTGACATGCACCCGAAGTACGCGCTGGACATGGAGAACTTCTTTCCGACGCCAGCGGATGTGATGCTGCGACAAGGATTCGCCGATCACGTCACCAGCATTGCGAACGGTCAGGTGGAAAGCCTGATGGCCTACTCCTCGCCGACCGGCACGGAAGCGCTCTACGGGGCTGCGGGCACGGCAATCTACAACTGCACGCAGGCAACCGCGACGGCTTCTGTTGCCGTCTCCGGGCTGACGAACGCTCGCTGGTCGCATACCAATTTCACCAATTCAGGTGGCACCAGCTACCTGCTGGCAGTGAACGGGGCGGACGGGCTTCGTGCGTTCGACGGCTCATCGTGGTCTACGCTCTCGATCACCGGAACGGGCGCCTCGGCCTCGAACTTCAACCACATCAGCCAGCACAAGCGACGCATCTGGTTCGTGAAGGACCAGACGCTGCAAGCCTATTTCCTGAATGCGGATGCAGTGTCAGGTACCGCTACGGCGGTGGACCTTTCAGGCTTCGCGCGTAAAGGCGGTGAGCTGGTCGCGACCGCTACGTGGACCTTGGATGCCGGTGAAGGCATGGACGACTACTGGGTGGCGGTCACATCCGAGGGCGAGATCATCGTCTATAAGGGAACCGATCCGAGTGCGGCGTCAACGTGGGTTATGGTGGGCCGCTGGGAAGTTGGACGCCCGATTGGGAATCGGTGCTTCGCCAAGTTCGGCGGCGATCTTCTCTATCTGGCTGATGACGGCATCTGGCCGCTCGCGAAACTACTGATTACCGAGCGCTCCAAGCCTGGCGTAGCGCTCACGAACAAGATCGCTGACGCCATTCGCAAGGCCGCAGACAGCTATCGCTCGAACTTCGGCTGGCAATTAGTATTCTGGCCGCGCAACACGATGGTGCTTGCCAACATTCCGGTTGCGACTGGCTCCAGCCAGCAGCAGTACATCATGAATTCGATTACCAAAGCATGGTGCTACTTCACCGGCATCTCGGCAAATTGCTTCGAGGTGTACGGCGGGAATATGTACTTCGGCGGGAACGGCTTCGTCTCGCGCTTCTGGAGCACGTTCGCGGACGACGGCGTGGCGATCACTGGTGAGGCGAAGCAGGCGTTCAACTACCTAAAAGGCAATCAGCAGAAGCAGATCACGATGGCGCGGCCGATCCTGAACACGAACGGGGCACCGACTACGTCGTTCGGCGTGAACGTGGACTATGACGATGACGACAACCTCGGCACGCTGTCATTCAGTCCGACGAGCTACGGCGTATGGGATACGGCGACTTGGGACAACGGCATCTGGGGCGGCGGCTTGAACGTGAACCGGAACTGGGTGACGGTGTCCGGTATCGGCTTCGCGGTCGCACCACGGCTGAAAGTGCAGTCAAGCGGCATCGAGACGCACTGGATTGCTACTGACCTTTTGGTAAAGGACGGAGGCGTGCTGTGACCTACGTTGTAACGATGGGCACGATCGAAAACACGCTAGCAGAGTTGATGCCGCTTTACGCCAAGCACTACGCTGAGATGAGCGCGCGGCTGGAATCGGTCGGAGTAAAACAATCGCCGTTCAACCCGCGCGTCGATGCGTACTCCAAGGCGTCTGAGGACGGCTGGCTTCTGACGTTCGTCCTGCGGCACGAAGGCCAAGCGGTCGGCTACTGCAACGTTTATGTGACCCAGGACATGCATAACCGCGACGTGATTGCGCAGGAGGACACAATCTACGTGCTTCCTGAGCACCGGAACGGCGCAGGGCGGATGCTGGCACGTGCGGTCCATGACGAGCTTCGCAGACGCGGCGTGCTGCGGCTCAACGTCACGACCAGTACCGATCTTCGAGTATCGAAGTGGCTGGCGCGGCAGGGCTATAGGACGGTCGCATATTGCATGACTCTCAACCTACAGGACGAACGCCATGTGTCAGCCTAGCCCGCCGGCAGCACCAGATCCTCGAGCCGTTGCCGGGGCTCAGTCAGAGTTCAACGAGCGGGCAGCTCGCACCACGGCGGCGCTGAATCGCTACGATACGAAAACGCCCTACGGCTCGCAGACCTGGAAGAACGTCGGGGGCACAACGCCGGATTACGATGCATTTAACCAAGCGCTCACGGCCTACAACGCGCAGCCGGCCGCTGGGGGAGGCGGGTCATACCAATATAACCCTGATGTCGGGGCGGAACAGTGGATGCCGCAGCAAAACATGAACCGCGGGGCCGCGCCGACGCTGGATCAGTTCCAGAAGCCGGGCGACCAGTGGGAAACTAGCATCAACCTGTCCCCTGAAGGCCAGCAGCTTTTCGACTCGCAGAACAGAATCGCAACCAACCTGATGCGCACCGCCGGGGACCAACTCGGGCGCGTCGAGCGCACCATCAACGAGCCGATGAACTTGTACGGGCTGCCGGATCGCGTGAGCGGCGTGAGCCCAAGCACCGGATATGCAGGCGGCATCGCAGATGCCGGGACCATTACCAGAGGCTATGACCCGGTGCAGTTCGGGTCGAGCTTCGGGGATGCAGGCCAGATCAGCCGGAGCTATGACCCGGTGCAGTTCCAGTCCGGCTTTGCGGATGTCGGCGGCGCGCAGCGTTCGGTTGGCGCAAATGACTTCTCGGCCGACCGCCAGCGGGTGGAGGATGCAATTCTGTCCCGCCTGAACCCGATGATTGACAGGGACCGGGAAGCGCAACGCGCGAATCTGATCCTGCGCGGGCACAACCCCTCTACGGAGGCGTTCGGCCGCGAGGCAGACCAGTTCAACCGTCAGGCGAACGATGCCCGCATGCAGGCGGTCCTGGCCGGAGGGCAGGAGCAAAGCCGGCTTTTCGGACTTGACTTGGCGAAAGGCCAATTCGCCAACCAGGCGCAGGCCCAAGACTACGGCCAGGCGCTCGGCAGAGGCGCGTTCGGCCAGGACGCGGCCTCCCGAGAGCTTGCCCAGAGGCAGAACCGCATGTTGATGGAGAACCAAGCTCAAGCACAGGCGTACGGGCAGGAACTCGGACGCGGGACGTTTGCGAACGATGCCGCTTCCCGGGAGCTCGCGCAACGCGCAGGGAGGGCTTCGTTCGCGAACCAGGCGCAGGGACAGCAATTTGGACAGAATGAGCGCTCAGCACAGTTCCAGAACGCCGAACGGCAGCAACAGCTTCAGGAGCAGCTCGCGAACGCGAACCTGTCGAATTCGCAGCGACAGGCCGCGCTCCAGGAGCTGCTCGCGCTGCGGCTGAACCCGCTGAATGAACTGAATGCGCTCAGGACGGGTAATCAAGTACAGATGCCGCAGTTCACCCCGGGCCCGTCTGTCGGGGTGCAGCCGGCGGATTACACGGGCGCGGCTCGTATGCAGCAGCAAGGACAGCAAGCCCAGTACCAAGCCGACGTTGGTAGCGCAAACAACATGCAGACAGGACTTTTCGGGATTGGGGCCGCCACCGCTCCTTGGTGGATGCCCTTGATCGCAGCCTCAGACCGTAGGCTGAAGTCGAATATCGTCCGCATCGGCACCCACCAGCTCGGCATCGGCATCTACGAATACAACATCTTCGACCGTCGCGAGCGCGGCGTGATGGCAGACGAAGTGCTAACGGTCAGGCCGCAGGCGGTGTTGACTCACCAGAGTGGCTACCTGATGGTCGATTACGGGAAACTGTAAATGCCCACTACCTACAGCCCATTCGACACCGAACAGCGCTCCATAGAGGCGCGCCGCAAACTCGCGGAAGCGCTCCGAGCGCAGTCTATGGAGCCGATCCCGCAGCAGCCTCCGGGCGTGCGTGTCTCGCCGTTTCAGGGTATCGCCAAGATGCTGCAGGCGTATTCTGCACGGCGCGGCATGGACGAGTCGGACGAGGCGCTGAAGGCTCTTGGAACGCGCAGGAACGAGGCCCTTGCCGGAGCCCTCTCCCGCATGCCGGGGCCACGCAGCGAGTCCTACGACAAGCCGATGGCTGGTATCCCCTACGAGCAGGACGTGGGGGGCGTGACCGAGCCTGCCATGCCGCCGTTCAGTATCCAAGCCCAGCGCACGGTCCAGCCTACGATGCAGGAAAACGCCTCGTGGATGGGCCAGTTGGGACAGGTCGGTCCCGGGGCAGTGGCGATGGGCGGCACCATGCTCGGTCTACAGCAGAAGCAGCAGGAGGGGGAGGAGAACCGTGCGACGCGGCTGCAGGAACGGATTCTGACATTGGATGCGGCGGCCCAGAATGCTGCACTGAGCCGGGGGGAGCGTACGGCGAGGGCGCTTGAGGCCGGGGCGCTCAGGCGTGAGCTGGCGGATGACGCTGACCGCCGCGGGCGGGATCTGGCAGACCTCAATGACCGCAGGGCGCGCGAGTTATCAGAGCAATCGGATCGGCGCGCCCGCGACCTCGCCGGACAGGCTAGTGCTGACAGGCGGGCTATGGCCGGGATAGTGGCCGGAAACCGCCAGCCGCAAATCATTAACACCGGCAGCGGCCCGATGGTGCTGCAAGGCACGCAGGCAGTTCCGATAACTGGCCCCGCCGGAACGCAGGTTCCGCCAGCATCTGGGCGTGGCACCGGAAAAATGTCTGCCGCAGCTCAAAAAGAGCTGATTCAGACCGACGAGGAACTCCAAGGCGGTCAAGCGGCGTTGGGCCTGTTCACGCAAGCCAAGGCAATCAACGATAAGGCGATGGGCTTTACGGGCGCTGGCGCTGTTGCTTCCGCAGGCTCACTCCTGCCTGAGTTCATGCGCCCGAGCATGGTAGATGCCACGCAAAACCTCGACAACATGCTGCAATCCGCAGCGCTGCCGCAACTCAAGTCGATCTTCGGCGGAATGCCGACAGAGGGCGAGCGCAAGATTTTGCTGGACGTGCAGGGTTCTTCTAGCAAGCCGCCAGCGGTCCGTAAGGAAATCTTCGATCGCGCTGAGAAGGCCATTCAGGCGCGGATGAAGTTCGCAGCCGAGAAGGCGAAAGCGCTGCGTGCCGGGACGTACTTCAAAGAGGATGGTGCGCCGGCTACGGTGTTCGGTGTTCCGCCGACTCAACCTACGGCAGCACCTTCTGCTCCAACTGCTCCGACCGCGCCACGCGTGGTGGACTGGTAAATGGACATTCAGACCAAGGACGGCATCATCCTGCGCGGTATCCCAGACGGGACGCCGGATGAGGCAATCAAGGCGCGGATCAAAGCGATACGTGCGGAGCAGTTCGTCCGATCGAAGCCTGGCCCGGCTGTAGATCCAGTTCCGCAGTTCGAGCGCGAGGCGCAGGAAACGCTCTCTGTCACGCCGGCAGAGTTGATTGCCGCCAACCCGGTCGTCAGGACGCTTACTTCAGCCGCGAAGCCGGTTCTTTCGGTCGCATCCAAGATCGAGGGGTTGTGGGGTGGCACGGGCAATCGTGATCGCACGCGCACGCTTGAGGGTATGCAGGAACGCGGGAATGCTGCGCTCCGGTTCGGCCCGGCAGGGACGGCAGCAGACATAGCCGGTGCATTCCTCTCTCCTGTCGGACTCGGCGCGCTGAAGCTGCCGCAGGCCGCTAGTGCAATGGGTCGTATCGGACAAGGTGCTGCCATAGGTGGCATCGCCGGCGCCACATCAGACCCAGACGCAACGCTCGGTCATGCCGCGACAGGCATGGCGATGGGCGCAGCTATTCCAGGCGCGGTTGAACTCGGTGGCGCTCTTGCCAGAGGTGGCCGCAACCTAGTGGACCCTTGGCTACCGGGCGGCGCAAAGCGCGTAGCTGGACGCAATGCCGTTCTCGCAGCACAAAAAGGCGACAAGCTGGACCAGGTCATAAAGGCGCTGCGCACGGCAGAGCCAGATGTTCCGAATGCGCCGCTGACGGCTGGTGAAGCTGCTGTGCCAGCGCAATCTACGGAATTCTCTGCGCTACAGGAGGTTGTGCGTCCTAAACAATCAACCATCTATAACGACCTTGTTACAGCGCAGAACGACGCTCGCGTTGCGGCCGTTCGCTCTGTCGGCCAGGACAAGTACGCGCTCGATACCGCTAAGGCGCTACGCGGAGCAAACGCAGAACAGAACTACGGGCCGATCATGCAGAATCGCATCAGCCCGACCCCACCAGAGGAAATGCTGGCAAGGAGTCTCGCCGGCAAGGAAGCCAGCAAGGCGTCCGCTTTACAAGATCAAGGCCGCTTTGCCACGCAGGCCACCCAGCAGGAAAACCTCGCGCATGGCGGCACTATTGCGCTGCGTGGTGACATGCCAGCTACGCAACGGCATCCGTTCATTCCTGGGCAAACGCCGTTCGCTCCGTTCAACGTCGGGGTCGGTGGCGGACAGGCGCGCTCTCCGTCAGCCTATCCGGTCGAAGGCATGCCGCGCGTACCTGGCCGCTATACGGAGAATATCCAGCGCGTGCCTGAGAACAGCGCTGCCTCTACCGACCTTGGAGCGATCATCGCCCAGCGCGAGGCGGAACGTAAGTTCATCGACTATCAGCTTAAATCGCTTCTACAGGACGCTGGGCGAGAGTCGCCGAATATGCGCGCTTTGTTGGAGCGCCCGTCCGTACGCGCGGCGTTCGAGGATGCCGCCAAGAGCGCGAAAGAGATAGGATCGTATTTCCCCGGAAAGCCAGGCGAGCCGTTTTCCATCGCCAACCTTCAGCGCATGAAGGAATCAATGGACTCTGGTATTCGCTCGGCGAAGGCGTCCGAGGCGGCCGGCAACAGACCGGAACTGTCGCCAGGCGAACTAACCAAAACCAAGCAGGCGTTTACTGCGTGGCTAGAAAAGCGCTCGCCAGCATGGGC